>MDSW01030975.1_pt1 | contig 17810 bp, 17 predicted proteins | sample 811171 | NCBI WGS metagenome assembly MDSW01 (sample SAMN05326641, study PRJNA326480) | marine metagenome | isolation source: seawater | place: Atlantic Ocean: North West | collected 2012
TATCAAAAAAAAATGAAAAAAATTAATTTAGCAATTACAGGATGTTTGGGAAGAATGGGTCAACAACTTATTAAATCTTCTAAATCTAATAAAAATTTTAAATTAGTTGCTCTTACAGAAAATAGGCCTCTTAATAAAAAAATTAATGGTATCAAACTTAACTTAAATACAGATCACGCCTTTAAAAAAACTGATGTGATTGTAGATTTTACAGTTCCTAAATGTACTCTTGAAATTCTTAAGATTGCATCAAAGCTTAAAAAAAGAGTAGTTATAGGAACAACTGGCTTTAACAAAAAAGAAGAAAATTTAATTAAAAAATATTCAAAAAAAATTCCAATATTAAAAGCTGGTAATATGAGCCTGGGTATTAATTTATTAATGTACTTAACTGAAATTGCATCAGAGTCTCTTGGAGATAATTATTTAAGCAAAATCTTTGAAACTCATCATAAACATAAAAAAGATTATCCATCAGGAACTGCTTTAATGCTTGGAAAGGGTATTGCTGATGGAAAAAACAAAAATCTTTATAGTTTAATTGGTAAAAAATTTTTAAATAAAAAATCTTTTCCTTATGGAAAAAAAATTAATTTTAATTCAATAAGAAAAGGTGAAATTATTGGAGAACATGAAGTAAAATTCTCGAGTGGCAAAGAAATTATATCATTAAACCATGAAGCATTTGACAGGACTCTTTATTCAGATGGTGCATTGACTGCCGCAAAATGGCTTATAAATAAAAAAGTAGGACTTTATTCAATGAGAGATCTATTGAATTTTTAAAAAATGAATGGAAAAGAAAAAGCAAAAAAAATCCTAAAAATATTAAATAAAATTTATCCTACAACACCAATTCCCTTAAAACATAGAAATAAATTTACACTTTTAACTTCTGTTCTATTATCGGCACAATGTACTGATCTAAATGTTAACAACGTAACCAAGAATATATATCCAAAATATAATAAACCTGAACACTTTGTAAAAATAGGAAGAAAAAAAATTGAAAAATTAATAAAAAGTATAGGCATCTTTAGAGTTAAAGCTAAAAGTATCTATTTAATGTCTAAACAAATATTAGAGATACATAATGGGAAGGTTCCAAAAACTTTTGAGGAGCTAGAAAAACTACCTGGTGTAGGACATAAAACAGCAAGTGTAGTCATGTCTCAAGGCTTTGGATACCCAGCATTTGCTGTAGATACACATATACATCGGCTAGCTCAAAGATGGGGCTTAACAAATGGAAAAAATGTTATTCAAACTGAAAAAGATTTAAAAAGAATATTTCCAAAAAAAACTTGGAATAAACTTCATTTACAAATAATCTACTATGGAAGAGAATACTGTCAGGCAAGAAAATGTTATGGTTTAACTTGTAAAATTTGTACTTCTTGTTATCCTAATAGAAAAAATTCAATTATAACTAAAAAGGCTTAATATGAAAATTTTAGGTATAGGAAATGCAATTGTAGATGTTATTTGTAAAGTTGATGAAAATTTTATTACTCAAAATAATTTAACCAAAAGTACTATGAAACTCATTTTTGATGAAAATGAGTTTAAAAAATTATTATCTAATCTTAAAATTGAAAAAACTGTTTCGGGTGGTTCTGTTGCTAATTCAATAGTAGGTTTATCCCAACTTAAAAATAAAGTAGGATTTATTGGTAAAGTTTGTGATGACAATTTAGGAAGTAAATATGAAGAAGGGTTAAAAAAAGAAGAGGTAGAGTATTTTTATTCAAAAAAAAAAGAAGAATTACCTACAGGAACTTGCTTGATTTTAATAACACCTGACTCAGAAAGAACTATGTGTACTTTTTTAGGTACTGCCGGAAAAATTAATGAAAATGATGTTAGTTCAAGTGCGATTAAACAAAGTGAGATAATACTTTTAGAAGGCTACCTTTGGGACGAGGGTGAACCAAAAAAAGCATTTGATAAAGCAATAAACAATGCAAATAAAGTTGCAATGTCTTTATCTGATCAGTTTTGTGTTGATAGACATAAATCTCATTTTTTAGATTTAGTTAAAAATAAATTAGATATTACTTTTGCAAATGAGCAAGAAATTATGTCTCTAATAGATGCAAAAGACTTTGATGAAGTAATTAATTTTTCAAAAGAGCTAGGAAAACTTATTGTTCTTACAAGAGGAGAAAAAGGTGCAATTGCGATACAAGGAAATGAAGTTGTAGAGTGCGGTATTAAAAAAGACCTTAAAATTGTAGATTTAACAGGAGCTGGAGATCTTTTTGCTGCAGGATTTTTACATGGTCACGTAAATAATTTATCTCTTAAAGAAAGCTTAGAAAAAGGTACAGAAATGTCATCAAAAGTTATTCAACAAATAGGGGCAAGACTTTAAAAATAAAGTTATTTCTTTTTTCTCTTAAAGCTTCCTTTGCCTTTTTTGGATCTAACAATCTGTGGTTTATACTTTTTAGTTAATAGATTTCTTGCAAATAAATTTCTTTTTTTCACTTAATAATATATCCATTATTTTTACTTACTATAAAATTATCATCTTTAAATTTGTCACTAATTTTTTTTCTTAGTCTATAAATATGTGTTTCAACTGTATGAGTTTCAAGCTCAGATGAATATCCCCATACTTCGTTTTGAAGAACATTTACTTTTTGAGGTTTTTTATTTTTACTCAAAAAAACAATCACATTTATTTCTTTTTCAGTAAGTTTTAAATTATTTGACTCATTTGAAATTATTCTTGAATTCAAGTCTAAAGTATAGTTTGAAATTTTTATAAATGATTGAGAATTAAATTTCTTTTTTAATAGTAAAACATTTATTTTTTCAGCAAAGTCATCAATATTAAATGGAATATTAATATAGTTATAATCATTAATGTTTTTAGTAAGCTCACTATTTTTGGAAAAAAAAATTATTTTATTAGGATCAATTTTTTTTTTTTCTAATTGATCTTTAAAAGCAAAATTTGAAAGAATTAACGCTCCATTAAGATCGAATCGATCAATATTTTTTAAAGACGATTTCTTTAAATTAAATTTTAAATAATCATTTATTTCAAATAAGATTTGGTATAAAATATCAAATTCAGTAATTATAATGTTATGTTTGAACATTTCTTAATAACCTATGCTAATAAATCTAAAAAATAAAGATACCTTAGAATTTGATGAGTTTAAATTTAAATGTTCAATTGGTAAAAAGGGTATAAAAAAAAATAAAATTGAAGGCGATAAATGTACACCTAAAGGGCTATTTGACTTGGGTATAGTATATTATAGACCAGATCATATCAGTAAACCTCAAACATTATTAAAAACAAAGATTATCAAAAAAAATACTGCATGGTGTGATGATCCTTTAAGTAAATTTTATAATAAAGAAATTAATGTAAATAAATCTACAAACCATGAAAGACTTTATAGATTAGATCATAAATATGATATTATTTTAGTAATTAAATATAATTTCAAAAAAGTAATACCTGGAAAAGGTAGTGCAATTTTTATTCATTTAACAAATAATTATAAACCTACAGCTGGATGTATTGCACTTAAAAAAAAAGATTTTTTAATATTGTTAAAATTATTAAACAAAAAGGACAAAATAAAAATTTTTTAATCTCTTTTACCAAATATTTTTGATCCGATTCTAAGAAAAGTTGATTTATATTTTACTGCAGTTATATAATCACCTGACATTCCCATACTTAAATCATTTAGTTTTATATTTTTTGAAAGATTTAACATCTCTAAAAAATATTTATTTTCATTTAGATTTTTTGGTGGTAAACACATTAATCCAATTATATTTAATTTTAAATCTTGTGTGCAGATTTTATAAAAATTTTCAAGTTTGTCTGGAGCTATTCCACTTTTTTGAATTTCATTTCCAATATTAATTTGAATAAATATCTTAATTTTTTTACCTCTTTTTTTTTCTTCTACAGAAATTTTTTCAGCTAATTTTAAATTATCTAAAGAATGAATATAATCAAATAATTGAACTGCATATTTCACTTTATTTGTTTGTAATTTTCCTATCATATGAAGCTGAATATGATCAAAACTTTGCTTTACATCAGTCCACTTATCAATAGCCTCCTGAACTTTATTTTCACCAAAGTGAATATGACCGACATTTATAAGTGGTAAAATTTCACTCATCGGAAATGTTTTACTAACAGCAATAATATTAGGATTATAATTTATTTCTTGTGTTACATTAATTTCTTGTTGTATTTCATCTTTTATTGATATTATTTTATTAACAACATTATGCATAAGAATTTGCCAAAATATTATTACTTTATAGATAAATTTGAAAAAGATGACATTAAAAATATAAATAAAAATATTGCTATTATTTATAGAAATTATACCAGAAAAATAGACATTAAACTTATTCAAAATATAAAAGATATATTAAAAAAGAAAAAAATTAAATTTTTTTTAGCTAATAACATTAAATTAGCAATCAAGTTAAATTTAGATGGTGTCTACATTCCTTCTTTTAACAAAGAATTTAAAATCAATTCGTATTCTAAAAAAAAAAATTTTTTAATTATTGGTTCTGCTCATAATTTAAAAGAAATTAAAATCAAGGAAAAACAAGGCACACAGATTATATTTTTATCTTCATTATTTAAAAATAATAAAACTAATAAATTTTTAGGTCCTATTAAATTCAATATTCTTTCTAAAATGACAAAAAAAAAATTAGTTGCTCTAGGTGGCATAAATCAAACTAATATACAAAAATTATTTCTTTTAAATACCTATGGATTTGCTTCTATTTCATTTTTAAAAAACACTGATAAACTAAATATAAATAGAGTGATTACAAAACAAATGCACCACACTAGTAATATAATAAATAAATGAACGAAATATTAAACACTAAAATAAAAAAATTATTTAATCATTTTCAAAACGCTAACTATGAACATGTAATTAGAGAGTGTAATGTAATATTAAAAAAATTTCCAAGAAACCCAACATTGCTTAATATGCTTGGCTTGTCCTTGCAACAAATTGGAAATTTTGAAGGTGCTAAAATTTCATACCTTAAGACAATTCAAATGAACCCAAAACATTATGCTGCCTTAAATAATTTAGGAAGTCTTTGTAGAACTATGGAAGATTTTAAGAGTGCTGAAAAATATTTTTTACAAGCTCTAAAATTAAAGCCTGACTATATATATGCTCTATCAAACTATGGAAACCTCAAAAGAGAAATTAATGATTTTGAAGATGCTATAAACTTATATAACAAAGCATTAAATGTTGATCAAAACCAATTTTTGATACACCACAACCTAGCATTAGCATATCAAGGTATTGGAAAATTTGATCTTGCCAAAAAACATTCTCTAAAATCTTTAGAAATAAATCCAAATCATGCAATCTCGCATAAAATGTTAAGTACAAGTAATAAGTACATAAACGAAGATGACAATCATTTTAAATTAATGAAAGAAAAGCTAAATGATAAAAATTTAAAAAAAAATGAACAATTAACTCTCAATTTTTCTATAAGTAAAGCATATGAAGATATGGGAAACTTCAATAATGCATACAAGCATATGGTAATTGGAAATAATTTGAATAGGTCAAAAATTAAATATGATATCCAAAAAGATCTTAGCTTGTTCGAAGAAATAAAGAAAAAATTTAACAAATTTAATTTTAGTAATAAACGTAAAGATGATTTTCAAAAAAAGAAAATTATCTTTATATGTGGAATGCCAAGGTCAGGTACAACTTTAACAGAACAGATCATTGCTTCACACCAAAATGTATATGGAGCAGGCGAATTGAATTTTTTGTCTAAAACTATTAGAAAAAATTTTTTCAAAAAAGGTGTTATAAAAAATGAGTTATTTAACAATATATATGAAAATTCAATATCTTCAATTTATGATGAATATATTGCATTCTTAGATCAATATAATTTTGAAGAAACTATAATTACAGATAAGGCACCTTTAAACTTTAGATGGATAGGTTTTATTAAAATTTTTTTTCCAAATAGCAAAATTGTTCACTGTAAAAGAAATTATAAAGATAATTTTTTATCACTTTATAAAAACTCATTTGATAGTGATAATTTAAATTGGTGTTATGATGAAAATGAACTTATTTCTTATTATGATTTATATTCTGATCTAATGAATTTCTGGAATGAGAAAATACCTGGATATATATATGAAGCTAACTACGAAAACATAGTTAAAAATCAAGAAGATGAGTCAAAAAAAATGATTAAATTTTGTGAATTGAATTGGGATCCTAATTGTTTAAACTTTCATAAAAATAATAAAACTCCTATTAAAACTGCAAGTATTGTTCAGGCTAGGAAACCAATCTATAAATCTTCACTTCGTCTGTCTGACAAATATTTAAAATACTTCCAACAATCTTTTGAAAAACTTGAAAATTTTAAATAAAAAAAAGGCCCCGTATTTCTACAGGGCCTTAAAATTTAACTTAGTTACTAATTAAAACGCAAATGATACTGCGATTTCTGTAGTTTCACTATCAGAACCAGAAGATCCGTGCATATCATCAGATTTGTTTAAGTTACCAGTGATAGACATACTTCCCATTGTGTAAGAAGCAGAAAAACCACTATCTTCTTGGTCAATGTTAGTATCAGTTCTATCTACAGTTCTTTGACCATAACCTAAAGCGATGTTATCGCTAACGTTAAAAGATATTCCCCATTGGAATGTATCCCAGTCATAAACGCCTGAAGTTTCTTCTTGAGACATTTGAACACCAGCAGACACTGCACCTGTCGTATATTTAACATATACTGTTTCTTGGTCTGAGTCAGTTCCTGCATCAGCAGTTCCAACACTACCAGCACCAGCACCTACACTTAAGCCATCAGCTAAAGCATAAGTTACTGCTATTGATTTAGATGAACCTGATCCACCAGCACCAGTAGCACCATCTTCTAGGCTACCACCACCCTGTTTCAATACGTCAACAGAAATAGTTGCACCACCGAAAGAGCTTGTGTATGCTAATGCACCTGCATTACCAATTCCCACTCTGTATCCATCGTGTGAAGCACCATGAGCAATATTATCCCATATTTCTTCATTGGCAGTTGGTGTTACGTCATCAATACTTCCGATACCATGTCCACCTACACCGTTATCAAGTGTTAGTTTTCCCATATCTCCCATATCATAAGACATAGATGCTGATGATTGAGATGTACCGTTGTTACCAAAGTAAACAGAAATTGCATGTCCACTATCTAAATCTCCTGATCCAGAGAAAGTTAATAGTTTATTCATACCTAAACTGTTACCAGTTACTACTCCCGGTTTAGACGTGTAAGTTGCTTTAGCTGAACCACCTACTGCCATCTCTCCTGCAATTGCAGAAGTAGCAACAAGCGAACCTGCTAATGCTGTCAAACCGATTTTTTTCAATTTGTTCATAAATTACTCCTATTCATTGTTTTTAATTTAAATTATAAACAGTGGTATTAATAACAGTTCACTTAAAAAATAGTCCTATTTTTATGACTTTTTGCACTTTTTTTACTAGTTGTTGTATATTTATCACAATTTTCTATTTGCCAATCTTTTAATGAATTTTTTATCTTATAATTTAATGTTATATGCCGCATTTTATATGATAATGAACTATAAAAATTATGTCTAAAAAAAATAAATATACACTTTTCTTAAATAACCTGTTTTTAAGTGTTTTTTTAATTCTTTTTGTAACTTCATGTGGATTATATAAAAAATCTGATGCTAGAAAAGTCTCTGCAGACCCAAAACAACGTGTTAAAGCAAACATGGAAAAGGGTGAAGGGTTCAGAATTAAAAATTTAGTAAAAAGCAAAGGAAATGGAAACTTTCAGTTTGCAAGTTCAAATGAACTTTGGAGGGCTACTTTAGATGTTTTAGATTTTGCCCCCCTGGGAAATGTTGATTATTCAGGAGGACTAATTATTACAGATTGGTTTAATGATGCATCAGAACCAAGAAATTCTTTAAAAATTACTATAAGATTTTTGTCCAATGAAATAAGAGCTGATGGATTAGAGGTCATTTTGCATAAAAAAACGTGTGATGAAAATTTAGAATGCTCAGTTAATAAATATATAAGCAAAACCAGCAATGAAATTAAAATTGCGATTTTAAAAAGAGCTACAAAAATAAGTAAAATGGACCAAGATAAATATCTAGAAGAAAATGGTGAAGTAAAAATTATCGATAATCCTAAATTCTAGAATATAAAAATATTTTATTTGTGATAACTAAAAATTAAACAGTCAATATTTTTTGTGGAAAGATACAATTTTAAAATAATAGAAGAGAAATGGCAAAAATTTTGGCAAAATAACAAAGTTTTTGAATCCAGGGTAATTAAAGCTAAGAAAAAATTCTACTGTCTTGAAATGTTTCCATATCCCTCAGGCAAGATTCACATGGGCCATGTTAGAAATTATACAATTGGTGATGTGTTGGCTAGATATAAGGCTATGCAAGGTTTTAATGTTTTACATCCTATGGGTTGGGATTCCTTTGGTATGCCTGCAGAAAATGCTGCAAGACAGAATAATCTAGACCCCAAATCTTGGACTGAAAAAAATATTTTTACTATGAAGTCTCAACTTCAAAAACTTGGTTTATCTATTGATTGGAATAGAGAAATCTCAACTTGTTCTCCGGAATATTATAAGCATCAACAAAAATTTTTCCTTGAATTATATGACAAAGGTCTTGTTTATCGAAAAGAAAATTATGTAAATTGGGATCCTGTAGATCAGACTGTATTAGCTAATGAACAAGTGATAGATGGTAAGGGCTGGAGATCTGGAGCTACTGTTGAAAGAAAAAAATTAAATCAATGGTTTTTTAATATTTCAAAATTTTCCGAAGAATTATTATTAGGTTTAGAAAACTTAGAGAACTGGCCAAATAAAGTAAAGACCATGCAGAAAAATTGGATAGGTAAATCTTTTGGATGTGAGATAGATTTCAAAATATCAGGCAATCATTCAATAGAAAAAATTAAGTGCTTTACTACACGGCCTGATACTTTATTTGGCTTTTCTTTTCTAGCTATATCAATAGATCATCCTATAGCAAAATTTTATGAAGATAATAAAGACTTTAAAAAATTTAGAGAAGATTGTTCTAAAGCTGGAACAACTGAAGAGTCTATCGCACAAGCTGAAAAAATTGGTTTCAGAACTGAGTTAATTGCAACAAACCCTCTAGATGAAACGAAAAAAGTACCTGTTTATTTTGCAAATTTTGTCTTAATGGATTATGGATTTGGTGCAGTTTTTGGTTGTCCCGCTCATGACCAAAGAGACCTTGATTTTGCCAACAAATATAAGCTCAATGTTACTGCAGTTGTAAAGCCTGAAAATAAAAATGAAAATTTTAAAATTGAAAAAGAAGCATATACTGGAAATGGAACTATATTTAATTCTAAATTCTTAAATGGTTTGAAATTTCCAGAAGACTCTGTCAATAAAACAATTCAAATTTTAGAGGAAAAAAAAATAGGAAAAAAGAAGATTAATTTTAGATTAAAAGACTGGGGTGTTTCAAGACAAAGATATTGGGGTTGTCCAATTCCAATTGCTTATAATAATAAAAATGAAATAATCAAAGTACCTATAGAACATTTGCCAGTTAAACTTCCAGAAAATATTAATTTGAATACAAAAGGTAACCCACTAGACCATCAAAATGACTGGAAAACTATAAGTATTAATGGAGAAAAATGCATTAGAGAAACTGATACTTTGGATACATTCGTTGATTCTTCTTGGTATTTTTTAAGATTTTGCTCTAGTAACAAAACTGATAGTGGTTTTGATCCAAAAGAGATTGATTATTGGCTGCCTGTTGATCAATACATTGGAGGCGTGGAGCATGCTATTTTGCATCTTTTATATTCAAGATTTTTTATGCAAGCAATTGCATATAAAAATAAAGAATTTAATATTTTAGAGCCATTTAAAGGTCTTTTCACTCAAGGTATGGTTTGCCATGAGACATACAAAGATCAAAAAAATAATTGGCTTAGTCCTGATGAAGTAATTTCTAAAAATGGAACAGAATTTTACAATAAAAAAAATTTAAAAGAAAAAGTAATTGTGGGCCCAACTGAGTCTATGTCAAAATCTAAAAAAAATACTATAGATCCTGAAGATATAATTAAAAACTATGGAGCCGATGCTGTAAGATTATTTATTTTATCTGATAGCCCTCCTGAAAAAGATATTCAATGGTCGGAACAAGGAATGTTAGCTTCATATAAATTTTTACAAAAACTGTGGACACTTCATCAGAAGATAAAAGAAGTAACGAGTTCATCTGAAAATAAAATTGACTCTGATGAGGTTTCAAAATTTACAAATCAATTAATAGATAAAATAACTAAAAGTTTAGAAAAGTTTAATTATAATGTAATTGTAGCTTATTTTCATGAAACATATAATTTTTTAAAAAAGGAATTAGAGAATAATAGAATTGAAAAAGATTTGTTTAACAATTATGTAAAAATTTTATTTTTAATGAAACCACTAATTCCTCATTTTGCGTCAGAATGTTTAAAAGATCTAAATATTAGTGATGTATCAATGTGGCCTGCAATTGATAAAAAATATCTTTCAACAAACGATGTAAATATTGTCGTTCAAATTAACGGAAAAAAAAGGTCAATTTTAAACACTATTAAAGATATTACAGAAGAAAATTTTATGAAAAAAGTAAAAGATGATGATAAAATAAGTAAGATATTAGATAATAAAGAAATTACTAGAATTGTTTTTATAAAAAATAAACTAGTAAATATAATTATAAAATAATGATAAATAAAAAATTGTCCATATTAGTTGTATTTGTGCTTTTATTAAGTTGTGGTTATCAACCAATATTCTCATCCAGTGAGTCTTCTTTTTCGGTTAACAAAATAGAACTAGCTGAAAAAAATAATATTAATTCAAAAATAAAAAATACTCTAAAAGTTTATAAAAAAAATAAAAATACAAAAGTATTTTATGATTTAAAAATTAGTAGCGAAAAGTCTAAAAATATTTTATCAAAAGACTCTAAGGGAGATCCAAAAATATTTTCATTAAATGTTTCAATTAAAGTAAGTATACTTGAAAATAATTTACCTAAAAATGAAAAAACTTTTAATAAGACAGAAAGCTACAATAATAAATCTAATAAATTTGAACTTAAAAAAAATGAAGATCAAATTACATCAAATTTAGTTAATAAAATAATTGAAGAAATTATTATTTATTTACACTCAATATAAAATGATAATTAAGGCATTTGAATTAGCAAAAATAAACCTAGATTTAAATAAGTTTTTCTTATTATATGGGGAAAATGAGGGCTTCAAATATGAAATAATTAAAAAAATTGAAAAAAATTTTACTAATAATATTTTCCGTTACGATGAAAAAGAAATTTTAGAAAATAAAGAAAATTTCTTAAATGGAATTTTATCAAAATCTCTTTTTGAAAATGAAAAACTTATAATTGTAAGTAGAGTTACTGATAAAATTAAAACACTGACTGAAGAAATACTAGAAAAAAATGTAGAAGATATAACTATTATTTTTATTGGAAACTTATTAGATAAAAAATCTAAGCTAAGAAATTTATTTGAAAAAAATAAAAAAATGGTTTGCATCCCGTTCTATCAGGACACACACCAAACATTAAATACAATAGCAATTAATTATTTTAAAAACAAAAAAATACCTATTTCTCAAGAAATCATGAATCTTATAATAGAAAGATCAAGGGGTAGCAGACAAAACTTATTTAACGAATTAAATAAAATTGATATTTATTCTAAAAGCAATAACAAAATAAACTTAGAAGCAATAGTTAAACTAACTAATCTTGCTGAAAATTACCATGTTTCAGAATTAACTGATATTTGTCTTTCAAAAAATACAAAAAAAACTGCGAAAATACTTAATGAAAACATTTTATCTATAGAAGACGTGATGTTAATAATGAGAACACTTTTATCAAAAACAAAGAGGCTTTTAAAAATACAAGAAGAAATTAGAAAAAACAAAACTGTTGAAATTGCTATCAAAGATTTTAAACCTCCTATTTTCTGGAAAGATAAAGACTCTATAAAATATCAAATAACTAAGTGGAAAATAATAGATTTAAAAAACTTAATAATAGAAATTAATGAAGTAGAACTTTTGGTGAAAAAAAATTCATTAAATTCAATTAATATTTTATCAGATTTTATAATTAATAAGTCTGCAAGCACTAATAATTAGATTTTATTATTTCGATAATTTTATTTAATTGATCAATATCTTTATAATAAAATTCAATAGATCCTGTGTTGTTTTTTTTATTTTTTATAGAAACATTCAATCCTATTTTATCTACAATCGAATTTTCAAGATGTTTCAAATTTGGATCTCTTGGACTAACCTTTGCTAAATTTTTATTTTTAAAAATCTTAACCAAATTTTCTGCTTGTCTAACAGATAGTTTTTTTTCAATTATTTTTTTTCCTAAAAAATGAGCATTTTCTAACCCTACTAATATCTTTGCATGGCCAGGCGAAAGTTCACTATTTTCGATGAATTCAATTACTTCTTTTGGAAGACTTAATAACCTCAAACAGTTTGTAATATGGCTTCTGCTTTTGCCAATAAATTTGGCAACTTTTTCTTGGTCATATGAAAAATCATTAATTAAGCGCTGGTAACCCTGAGCTTCTTCAATGGCATTTAAGTCATGTCTCTGAACGTTTTCAACAATAGCAAATTCAAGAGATCTTAGATCATCAACTTCAGTTACAACTACTGGGACTTCATGAAGTCCTGCCTTTTGTGCAGCAAGCCATCTTCTTTCACCTGCAATTATTTCATGTTTATTTCCTTCGTCTTTTGATCTTCTAACTATTATTGGTTGAATAATTCCTCGTTCTTTAATTGAATTTGTTAAACTGCTTAAATCTTCCTCTTTGAATTTATTTCTTGGTTGAAATTTATTTCTTACTAGATCACTAACTTGTAATTTATTTACATTTGATTGAACTTTTTCAGAACCTATTAATGATGAAAGGCCTCTACCTAATCCTTTTTTTATTTTAGAAGAATCCATTATGCTAAACCTTCTATTAATTTTTCTTGTTTGATAAATTCATCAGTAAAACTAAAATAAGATTTACTCCCAACACAATTTTTATCATAAATCAGTACTGGCATACCATGAGAGGGTGCCTCTGATAATCTTACATTTCTTGGAATTACTGTGCTATAGACTTTTTCATTAAAATAATCTCTTGCCTCTTTTTCAACCTGTGATGAAAGTTTATTTCTTTTATCATACATTGTTAAAAGTATTCCTCTAATTTGTAATGATGGATTTAAACTTACTTTTATCCTATCAATTGTTTTAACTAGTTGAGTTAATCCTTCAAGGGCAAAAAACTCTGTTTGTAGGGGGACTATAAGTGAATTAGATGAGACTAAGGCCATCACAGTAAGCAAACTGAGTGATGGTGGACAATCTGTTAGGATATAATCATAATTATCGCTAGAATCGTTTAAAAACAAGGCCAATTTGTCCTTTAATATAAAGGCTCTTTTATTGTCTCCAGCTGTTTCTACTTCTAATCCAGATAAATCAACGTTAGACGTTATAATGTCTAAATTTTTAAATTGAGTTTTTTTAATTACTTCTGCAATTGATTTTGCTCCATTAAGAACTCCATAAATAGTCTCAGTAGAATTATCTAAATTAGATAATCCCAATCCTGTTGTTGCATTTCCCTGTGGATCCAAATCTATTACTAAAATTTTTTTTCCTTGACTTGATAAACCCGCTGCAAGATTAATTGCCGTTGTTGTTTTACCAACTCCACCCTTTTGATTTATAATTGAAATAATTTTCATTTTATTTTTTTTTTATATTTTTTATATTTAATAAAAATGAGTCTTTACTTGTAATGCTTTTTTTTTTAACAAAATCAAAATCCCAACTTTCTAATGTTTCGCCTAGAGTTTTTTGACCATTTCTGCCCATGAATATAACAAGATTTTTATAGCTAGAAAAATTTTTATTAACTAAATCTAAAACTGTCGGTAAAGGTTTAAATGCTCTACTCATTATTGTTCCAGAATTTAATTTCTTACTTTTAAAAATGTCACTTTGAATTACTTTAGTATCTAGTTTTAACTCTCTTGAGACTTCTCTTAAAAATAAAGTTTTATGGTAACTTTTTTCATACAAGTTATATTTCATTTTTTTTTTTAAGTTTTTTGTAATAATTGCCATTACTATGCCTGGAAAACCTGCTCCAGAACCTATATCTGAGGTTGTATTACTATTTAAATCAATAAAATCAATAGCTTGCACTGAATCTATTACATGCCTTTCCATTATCACTTTTTTAGTAGATATTTTTCTACTGATAATATTTATATCCTTATTTTTCTTAACTATCATAGAGACAAAATTATCCAAGTCACTAAATGTTTCACGTGAAACATTTAGGCGATTTATAAATGGGTATTTTTTATATATTTCTTGTTCCATTAAGCTATATGCTTAATAGACTTTCTTTTGACATGTGACAACAAAATATATACTGCTGCAGGGGTTATTCCATCAATTCTTAGCGCTTGCCCCATTGTCTTAGGTTTAATTTGCTTAAATTTCGCTTTAACTTCATTTGAAAGACCTGAAAGCTTATCATAATCAATTCTATCAGGTATAATTAAATTTTCATCTCTTTTAAAGGCCAAAATATCAGCTTTTTGCTTTTTTAAATAACCACTATAGTGTGCATTAATTTCTATTTGCTCATCGATTTCTTGGTTGAAATAGGGAATTTCAGGCCATATTTGACGAATTTTATGCATATCTACATTTTTTTGAGTTAAAATTTCACTTGAACTTCTTACAACTCCATCTTTAGCAATTTTAATATTAAATTCCTTAATTTTTGAAGGCGAAATTACTAAATTACTCATTTTTGATGATATCTTATTTATTTTACAAGATTTATCTTCAAATATTCCTTTTCTATCTTCACCTATTAATCCTATATGGATTGCTTTTTCTGTTAATCTTTGGTCTGCATTGTCTGCTCTTAAGCTCAATCTATACTCTGCTCTTGAGGTAAACATACGGTATGGTTCAGCCACTCCTTTTGTTACTAAGTCATCTATCATAACTCCTATATAAGCATCTGATCTATCTAATATAAATGGTTCAAATTTTTTAAAGGACAAAGCTGCATTAATTCCGGCAATAATACCTTGGGCCGCCGCTTCCTCATATCCTGTTGTTCCATTAATTTGTCCAGCCATATAAAGATTTTTAATTTTCTTTGTTTCAAGTGTTAAAAGCAATTCTCTAGGGTCTATATAGTCATATTCTATGGCATATCCAGGTCTAATTATTTTTACAGACTCTAAACCTTTGATATTATTACATATTTCCTGCTGTACTTCTGCTGGAAGTGAGGTTGATATACCATTTGGGTAAATAGTGTGATCATTTAGACCCTCTGGTTCTAAAAAAATTTGATGACTAGGTTTATCAGAAAATTTTACAATTTTATCTTCTATAGATGGACAATATCGCGGTCCAATACCTTGAATGCTTCCAGAGTACATTGCACTCTTTGTTAAATTTTTTTTTATGATCTTGTGTACTTTCTTATTAGTGTAAGTCATCCTACATGAAACTTGTTTATTAAATTTTTTTTTGGTTAGAAAAGAAAAAAAGTAGGGATCATCATCTGCAAATTGTTCTTCAAGATTAGTGAAATTAATTGATCTTGCATCTAGCCTTGGAGGAGTACCTGTCTTAAGTCTACCAATTTTAAAATCATATTTTTTAAGCTGTTCACTTAAACCTGTTGTAGGTTTCTCTTGATACCTGCCTGCTGGAGTTTTTTTATCACCTATATGTATCAACCCATTCAAAAAAGTACCCGTTGTTAGTATTAACTTACCACAAAGAACCTTTTTACCTGATTGAGTTTCAAATCCATTTATACTGTTTTTGACAAAAATAAACTTAATAATTGGATCAGAAAAAACTGTTAAATTACAGTAGTTTACAAGTTTTTCTTGCATATACTTTCGGTATAAAAATCTGTCTGATTGAGTTCTTGGTCCCCTTACAGCTGGCCCCCTACTTCTATTTAATAATCTAAATTGTATACCGGACTTATCTGCTATCTCGCCCATAACGCCATCTAAAGCATCTATCTCTCTTACAAGGTGCCCTTTACCCAAACCACCAATAGCAGGGTTACATGACATCTCGCCAATTTTTTCAATATCATGTGTAAAGAGAGCAGTATTAACACCAAGCCGTGCTGAAGCGGCAGCCGCTTCACAGCCCGCATGTCCGCCTCCTATAACTACTACATCAAATGATAAATCATTTTTCATAATATAAATTTATAACTCATTGCAATATTTACAAGCTGAGACTATTAAATTGTAAATCATTTTACACAATTTAATATTAAGGGATAAAATGATATTATTAACCTCGAAAAAGTGTTATTTATCAACAAAAAAAGTAAAAAATATGCAAAAAACACAGCAAAAGAGTAAATTTTTTCTTTTTTAAAAATTATTGGTATTATTAGCTAATTTAAACAATTTTTCTATTTTCCTATACAGAAATCATTAAAGATACTTTCTAAAATCTCTTCAACATCGACTTTTCCAACTATCATTCCAAGATGACGTGTAGCTAATCTCAGGTCTTCGGCAGCTTTATCATAATCTTCAATGTCATTTTTTTTACTAAAATTTTCTAAATGCACAGCGCACTCCCCAAGATGATTTCTATGTCTTTGTCGAGTAATAAGAATATCATCACGATTTATAAAATTTTTTTTTAATAAATTTTTAATATTTAAAATTAATTCATCTATATTTGTGTTATTTTTGATTGATATCAAAATTGGATTCAATTTTTTAAATTGTTCATCTAGAGTAATTTGTTCTAAATCACATTTATTAATAACTAAAAGAGAGTTTTTATCAAATAAATGCTTTAAAAACCCCGTAAAATTAAGGTTTTTTGGTTCTATAACGACAATTCTTAAATCTGCATCAGATGCTGTTTTTAAAGCTAGCTTTACCCCTTTTTTTTCTATTTCATCTTTTGACTCCCTAATCCCTGCGGTATCAGAAACAATTACTGGATATCCCTCAATGTTCAAATGAGTTTCTATTACATCTCTTGTAGTTCCAGCAACTTCAGAAACTATTGCTGCATCTCTATTTGATAAATAATTTAATAAACTTGATTTTCCTGCATTAGGTGGTCCAACAATTGCAATTTTAAAACCCTCTCTTATTCTTTCTCCAACTTTATTGTCGTCTAAAATTTTTATGATTTCATTTAAGACCTCTCCAGAAATTTTTTTAATATTTCTTAAAATGCCTTTTGACAAATCTTCATCTGGAAAATCAATTTTTGCTTCTATGTGTGATAATATTTTTAAAAGTTTTTCTCTTAAATTATTAAATTTATCTGCTGATTTACCATTCATTATTTTAATTGCTTGTTGCCTTTGAATTTCAGTTTCAGATGAAACTAGATCTGCAATACTTTCTGCTTTAAGCAAATTTATTTTACCATTTTGAAAGGCCAGCTTTGTAAATTCTCCAGGCTCAGCAAGCCTACTATTTTCTACACTTGCAATACTTTTATGAATTGCTTCTATTACTGATTTGCTACCATGTACGTGGAATTCAGCCATATCTTCTCCTGTGTAGCTCTCTGGGCCAGGAAA
>MDSW01132226.1_pt1 | contig 17809 bp, 13 predicted proteins | sample 811171 | NCBI WGS metagenome assembly MDSW01 (sample SAMN05326641, study PRJNA326480) | marine metagenome | isolation source: seawater | place: Atlantic Ocean: North West | collected 2012
CCCACCAGATGAGCTACGTTAGAGTGCCAACAGATGGACGATTTGCTGTTGCCCCACCCGCAACCACTCACTGAGCCTCTTTTTACGATGTATTTCCTGCCACTATCTCTATTGCTAGTTGGAGCATGGCCTTAAGGGTTTGGTTGCGTTGTCGAATCATCAATGAACCCTGAGGCTGACACTCGCCTCAGGGTTTTTTTGTTGTCCATACATTTCCGCTGACGAAGGTATCGGAGAATTCTGTGCATCCCATGAAGCATTCCAACGCGATTTTCCGCGGCAGGGCAGACCTGTTACTGCGAAGCCGGTCGACGACCGGCAGCACAGATTGGTAACATTTCACCTTCGCAGTCAAATTGAACGAGGCCTCTGGCATGTCTGAGCAAAAGACAATCAAAATTTTCGACACCACCCTGCGCGACGGCGAGCAATCTCCCGGAGCCAGCATGAATCTGAACGAGAAGCTGGAAGTTGCCCAAGCGCTTGTCGACCTGGGTGTCGACATCATGGAGGCGGGTTTCCCAATTGCCTCACCGGGTGACTTTGAAGCGGTAAAAGAGATCGCCAGCACGATTCGTGGCACGACCATCTGTGGATTAGCTCGCTGCAATGACGCGGACATCGACCGGGCCTGGGAAGCGGTCAAGCAAGCCGAGCAACCACGCATCCACGTGTTCCTCGCGACCAGCGCGATCCATCGTGAGTTCAAACTCAAGATGACGCGGGAAGAGATTGTTCGTCGCGCGGTTGCGGGAGTCCAGCGGGCCGCAGCTTACTGCGACGACATTGAGTTTTCACCAGAGGATGCAGCGCGGACCGAACACGACTTCCTTTGCGAAGTGGTCGAAGCAGCGATTGCCGCTGGCGCCACAACAGTGAACATTCCCGACACTGTCGGTTACGCTCTGCCTTTCCAATACGGTAAAACCATCGGGATGCTGCGCGACCGCGTACCGAACATCGATCAAGCTACGATTAGCGTGCATTGCCATAACGATTTGGGCTTGGCCGTTGCCAACAGCCTGGCCGCCGTCCAGCACGGCGCTGGCCAGATCGAGTGCACCATCAACGGCATCGGTGAACGTGCGGGCAACTGTGCCTTGGAAGAAGTCGTCATGGCCATCAAGACTCGCAACGATGAGTACGAATGCAACACGCGCATCAACACCGAGCGCCTGGTTCCCACCAGTCGCCTCGTCTCCTCCATTACCGGAATCAACGTTCAACGCAATAAGGCGATTGTGGGACGGAATGCGTTTGCGCACGAAGCAGGCATTCACCAAGACGGAATGCTCAAGGAGCGTACGACTTACGAGATCATGCGTCCGGAGGACGTCGGATTCGCCAGAACCGACCTCGTGCTCGGCAAACACAGCGGTCGCGCTGCTTTATCCGATCGCGCACAAAAACTGGGCTACCATCTCACCGGCGAGCAATTGCAACTGGTCTTTGATGAGTTCAAGAAACTGGCGGATAAGAAAAAAGAAGTGTACGACGGAGACATCGCCGCCCTGATCCAGCAGCAGATCCAAGATGATCAAGTCAACCAATGGCAACTTGTTTCCTTTGCCGTCACCAGTGGCTCGCAAGACACTCCGCGCGTCCAACTGACGCTGCAATACGGTGACCAACAGCAAACAGCGGAATCCAGTGACGGTGACGGCCCTGTCGATTGTGCTTTCTGGGCAGTCGAAAAAATCACCGGCGTCAAACTGGTCTGCCGTGATTACACCGTTCGCAGTGCAACACTTGGCCGAGATGCCCAGGGCGAGGCAACCCTGGAAGTCGAACACCAAGGGCAAGTCTATCGAGGACGAGGGATCTCAACCGACACCGTGGAAGCCACCATCAAGGCCTTGCTGAACGCCGTCAATCGGATCGAGCTTCTCCAGACCGGCGATGACCTCGGCACAGCCGATTAATCGGCGCGACGTCCTGCCACGCTGCCCCATCTCGCGGCGTTGTGCGCGCAGCCCCAAGAGGCGTTTTCTCGGAGAGGCATCCACCTCACAGGGGTCGGGGTGCGCAGCGAGTTGCTGCGCGTTAAAAAAACTTCATTTCCGGGTGTAACAAGTGGTTGTGTTACTCGCTTGAGTAAGTGTGAGGGAGCAACAACGCCCTCAAGCAACAAAACACAAACCAATGTGGAAAAGGGAGTTACAACATGTCGACTCGAACCAAAATCACCGTTAGCCTGGTCGCCCTGATCGCCGTAACCATTTCTGCCAACATGGTTTTCGCTGGCTGTCACAGCAAACATACTGGCTTCAGGTTCCACCAGCCTTTACGTCACGATCCTCGACCGGGCATTGTGCATAAGCCCCGCGTCGTGCGCAAGCCGATTGTAGTTCAGAAGCAGATCGTGGTTCAGGAGCCCGTCGTCGTCCACAAACCGCTGGTGCAACCGGTCGCTCCGCTACCTCAAGTCGCTGCCGGCTCGGCACTGACCATTCCCGCCAACTTCCTGGGACCACAACCGGGACACGTATTTTTGTCCATCGGTGCTACGAAACTTCCTTGTCAGGTCCTGAGCTGGAAACCGGAAGCAGTCACTATCACACTTCCTCCGATGGCCATTGCCGCCCCACAAAAAGCTTGCGTCCACGTGCTGATGCCTCACGGTCAGATCATGAAACGAGTCGACTTTTTAATGGTCGCTCCTCCGCAACTCATCTTGCACGACTGATCCTGGCAGCACAGAGCATGCTCTGAGAGCCGGACTCGTTCCATCGAGTCCGGCTTTTTTTGTCGATCCTCCACTGCGCAGCGACTCGCAATGAACGCAAATCGAATCTATGACGTACATTACCAATGAACGGTTGAAGGCTCTGCTGTCCCAGCTGGCTGAATTCTGTTCAAATGACCTAACATACAAGTATGCAACGGCATCTCATGCGGCAGCGATTACGGACATCACAATGCAACATGCCCTAGTCACCGGCGGCGCGGGTTTCATCGGTAGTCATCTCTGCGAACAACTGCTCCAGCAGGGCTACCAGCTGACCATACTGGATGATCTTTCAACCGGTCGATTCCAGAACATCGCACACCTCGAATCTGATGCCAACGTGCGTGTCGTCATCGACTCGGTCATCCACGAAGATATGGTCAAGCAACTTGTGGCAGATTGTGACTGCGTCTATCACCTTGCTTCCGCGGTCGGCGTACAGCTGATCATGGACCAGCCGGTGAAGACGATTGAAAACATTTTTGTGGGAACAGAAATCGTACTCCGCCATTGCGCTCGCTTGCGGAAACCCGTATTGGTCACGAGCACGAGTGAAGTTTACGGCAAGGGCATCGCCGTTCCTTTCCACGAAGATGACGATGTCGTCACAGGCGCCACCAGCAAACATCGCTGGGCATACGCTTGCGCAAAATCGCTCGACGAGTTTCTCTGTCTCGCGCACTGGAAACAATCGCGGATGCCAGTGAGTGTCGTGCGGTTGTTCAACACCGTAGGCCCGCGGCAAACTGGACAATACGGGATGGTCATCCCTCGTTTCGTTCAGGCAGCATTGGAGGGAGCACCTCTGACCGTTTACGGCGGCGGAATCCAGTCACGATGTTTCGCTCATGTGGCCGACATCGTGCAGGGACTCGTCAAGATGCTCGAAACGCCTTCGGCCCACGGCCAGGTGGTGAATCTGGGAAATGACGAAGAGGTCACCATCATGGAATTGGCCCAACGCGTCATTGCTGCCACTGAAAGCACAAGTGAAATTCAGCATCTTTCCTATGAGGAAGTTTACGGCGCGGGATTTGAAGACATGGAGCGCCGCGTTCCGGCATTAGGACGCGCCCGAGAGTTGGTCGGCTATCAGGCTACCTGTACCCTGGATGATATCTTGCGCGATGTAATTGCCGAGCAACGGGCGGCAATGTAGAGCAACGCATTCCTTCCGCAGAGTGTGCGAGCGGTCTGCTCATCCCCGTCAATGGCCGCAAGAACAAAACAGGCCCCACAGAATCATCTGCGGGGCCTGGTGAATCATTTTGTCAAACTGCCAACTCGGCCTTGCCGATTTAAGTACCGAACTCGGGACGTCGACGACCGAGTTGCGTTTGCAGACGCTGGACAATACTACTGTGCATCTGACTGACGCGACTTTCGCTAAGATCGAGCGTGGCGCCAATCTCTTTCATCGTCAGTTCTTCGTAGTAATAGAGGATAATGATCAGCCGCTCGTTGCGGTTGAGCCCTTTCGTGACGAGACGCATCAAGTCATTCTTGTGCACTCGCCGCGTGGGATCTTCGCCCTTCTTATCTTCCAAAATGTCGATTTCGCGGACATCTTTGTAGCTATCCGTTTCGTACCACTTTTTGTTCAGGCTGATCAGCCCCACCGCATTGGCATCCATCATCATCTTTTCCAGCTCAGGCACGGTAATTTCGAGCTGTCCCGCCAATTCAACTTCGGTAGGCGGTCGACCAAAACGTGCTTCCAGCGTTTTGGTGGCCTCGTTTAACTTACTGGCTTTGGAACGCACCAGGCGAGGCACCCAGTCCATGGTCCGCAACTCGTCGAGCATCGCTCCACGAATACGAGGCACACAGTACGTTTCGAACTTCACTCCACGTTCCAGGTCGAACGCATCAATGGCGTCCATCAACCCAAACGTGCCGGCAGAGATGAGGTCATCGAGTTCGACTCCTTCAGGGAGTCGAGCCCAAATGCGTTCGCCGTTGTATTTCACCAAGGGCAAGTATTTTTCAACCAACCGATTACGCAGTTCCTTCCGCGTCGGGTCGATTTTGTAGTCCAGCCAGATGTCTCGTACATCTTCCGCAAGTGTAGCGGTTGCCATGCAATCCTCCGTGACTGCTATCGCTTGAAGTCCGTCGTTTGATTTAATTATGTGAGTTGCATTCGCCCGATGTTTGTGAATGCGAAGCAAGTCGAAGTAGGCGGCGAATGTTCTTTACGGTTGGCTACCCACAGCCTGAACGCCGGCAATCTTCAAAAAATCGCTAAAGCTTAACGCTTGGCAGCGAATGTTTGCGCCGTCGTAATATCGTCCCCGGGTTCCATAAATATTGAGCCGCATTTTGTAGTTTTGTCTACTTTGTTGTAATTTCTTCTCTCGCCGCGGTTCGAGACAGACGCTCGACAATGGAACCCCCACAATCGCTTGTCAGGGCTAAATTGCGCCGATACGCATCCGCCTGGCTCAACGTCGGAAACCATTCCCGATCATCGGGCACCAGACACGCTGCCTCGAATTGACTTGGTACGTGGACGTGATTGGAGGCCAGTACTTCCACTTGCCGCTCATGAGGCGACATGAACTCGCCGAGGGCACGCGCCTCCAAAAGACTTGCGTCGGGACCTAACTCGCGACGCACGAGCTGCAACGCATCTTGAATCGATGCAGCGCGGAATGCTCTCACTTCCATGTTTTATTCTCCAGGTTGCGTGTCGACGACATGACCGACCGTTTCAATGTTTGTGTCCGCGGTAATCTCGTCAAAACTCAGCACGGTTACATGAGGCAAACGCCGCGCAGTAATCTGCTTGACCGCAGTGCGAACCTGCGGGCTGACCAAGACCACAACGGGCACCGGCAGATCGGCCGAACGCGTCAGCTGAGCTTCGATTTCCCGACAAATTCTCTCCGTTACCGGCGCGGCCAAATGGATCACAAGTCCTCGGTCCGTACGCTCCGTGCCAGCACGAATACGTTCTTCTAATAAGGGGTCAACCGTAATCACATGTAAGCACTGTGTATGGTCGCGATAACGTGCGCTGATCGTACGGGCCAGACGCGCTCGTACAAATTCGCACAGCGATATCGGATCCTTGGTTTTCGCCCCCTGATCACTGAGCGCTTCCAGGATTTGCCGCAGGGGTCGCAAAGGGATCCCTTCGCGTAGCAACATTCGCAGGATTTGCTGAACTTGGCCCAAAGGCAAGACGTTCGGAATCAGTTCTTCCACCAAGGTTGGCGAAGTGGTCGCTAATTCATCAATCAAGTGTTTTGTCGCATCGCGTGTGAGCAGTTCGTCCGCATGTTTGCGAACGACATCTTGCAAGTGTCCAGTCAACACCTGTGTCGGACTGAGCAAACGGCAGCGTGCTTCCAGGGCCTCAGCCTCCTGATCGCGACTAATCCATACCGCCGACAATCCATTGACCGGTTCGCGAACCACTTGCCCTTGCAGAGCCACGTTCGTTCCTGCTGGCAGGATCGCAAGTTGCGAATAGGGCCAGAGTGATCCGGAAGCAACGACACTGTCATCCAGCTTGATCTGGTAATCGCGGTCTTGCAGTTGCATATTGTCACGCACGCGTATCTTTGGCAGGACAATCCCAATTTCGCTCGCTACCGCCTTGCGAATTTGAGCAATCTCTTGCAGTAGATTTCCGCCACGCTTGGGATCTGCCAGACGAATGAGACTCACGCCTAATTCAATCTCCATGGGATCCACAGCCAGATACTCTTCAATTCGCTTCTCCGCAGGAGCCGCCGGAGCTTCCTGCTGTTGCTCCGCCTGTTGCTGCTGCCGGGTCAACAGCAACGCGAGCCCAAAACAGCTACTACCAATCGTCAACAGAGGAATGGTCGGAAGATTGGTGAAGATAAGAACTGCGACAAAGGTTCCCGCCACGGCCAGAGCCTGAGGACGCGAAAAGAGTTGCCGCAGAAACTCCACCGGTAAATTCGTACGTTGCGTGCTGCGAGTCACCAACAGACCCGCGGCGAGCGCAATCAAGAACGCGGGGATCTGGCTAACCAGGCCGTCCCCGATGGTTAATTTCGTAAACAGCGAGGCCGCCTCGGGAAGCGACAAACCAAACTCGGTCACACCGATGATCAGGCCAGCCACAATATTGACCAGCATGATCACGATACCCGCAATCGCGTCGCCACGGACAAACTTGCTTGCACCATCCATCGCGCCGTAAAAATCCGACTGGCGGACGATTTCTTCGCGGCGCCGAAGTGCCTCTGCCTGATCAATCAAACCGGCATTCAAATCGGCATCGACGGCCATCTGACGCCCGGGCATTCCATCCAGCGAAAATCGTGCAGCCACCTCGCTGATGCGCGTCGAACCTTTGGTGATCACGACAAATTGAATGACCACCAGAATCAAAAAGATGATGATTCCGACCAAAATGCGATCACCGGCAACGAACTCGCCAAACGCCTGAATGACTTGCCCGGCTGCATGTGCCTTGGTGGACCCGCCCTGTGTCAGAATGAGTCGCGTCGTGGCAACATTGAGCACTAAACGCCCAAGGGTTGTCGTCAGTAATAATGTAGGGAAAACACTGAACTCGAGAGGAGTCTTTACGTACAGCGTGGTGACCAGAACGACAATCGCCAGCGTGATATTGACCGCCAACAGCACATCGATCACTGCTGCCGGCAGGGGCAACAGGATCACAAGTACACAGGCGATAAGACCGATTGGCAGAACCAAGTCTTGCCAACGCTGCAGTCGTGTCATGATTAACGTGTTCTGAACAGAACTAACTTGAATAATTAACCGTTTCCGATGAGATGAGGGGCGGAAGGTACTCAAAGCCCAACCGAGAGGCAAGGGCGTTTGTAGCTGTTTGAAACAATTTCAACCTGATGGTTCCCTTTTTCACGCCCTTCCGCTCACAGACTGCTCAGTTTCACGACGTTTCGACTTCACCTTTCGTTTCGTCCCGGCAAATGCCGAACTACAATCAACAACAGATCGCACAGATATAAAGTGCTTGCACTACAAGCAGCATTCCCGCTGTCATTGAATTGAAAACAATGTCTCAAAGTAAGTCACCATCTGCCTCAAAGCCATCGAAGTCCAAGCTGAATGCGTACCCCTGGTGGGCCATGCGGTTTTGGCATGGCATGCTGCCCACCGATTTCTTCCGCTTATTGAAACGCGGTCGGTTTCGACTCCATCCACTGCGCATGCCGATGGCTGCCATCATTGCCACCGTCACCGGCTTCAACCTGACACTCTATTTGCTGCAGCAAATCCTGTTTGGCCGAAAAATTGCCGAGACGCAACTCGAACACCCCCCGATATTCATCGTCGGCCATTGGCGAAGCGGCACAACGCTCTTGCATGAGTTGATGGTTCGCGACGATCGCTTTGCCTACCCTTCCACCTACCAGGTATTCGCTCCTCATCATTTTCTGATCAGCGAACCGTGGATCACGCGGATGTTCTTTTTCCTGATTCCCAAGCAGCGTCCCATGGACAATATGGCAGCCGGGTGGCAGCGGCCACAAGAAGATGAGTTTGCACTTACCGTCTTAGGATCCCGTTCGCCGTATTCACGCATGGCGTTCCCTAACAATCCACCGCTTGACTCCGATTACCTCAACATGGAGGGAGTCGCACAGGCAGATCTTGAAAAATGGAAAGCGAAGCTCGATTGGTACGTCAAACTGCTGACCTACAAGAACGGTGGCAAGCAGATCATTATGAAATCACCACCGCACACAGGCCGGATCAAATATCTCGCTGACATGTTTCCGGGAGCCAAATTCGTTCATATCTCGAGACACCCTTATTCGATTTACCCTTCGACGTGCCGATTGTGGCCCGCCCTGGACGATGCCCAAGGATTTCAGATCCCCAAGAACGAACACTTGGCCGAGTACGTGCACGACTGCTTCGAGCGGATGTACTCTGGGTATGACGCCCAATATGACTCGATCGATCCAGCCAACATCATGGACGTGCGTTATGAGGATATCGTCGCCGATCCCGTCGGCGCATTGGAATCCATCTACGCCACGCTCGAACTCGCCGATTTCGACTACGTGCGAGACAAGATCGAAGCATTCGCGGACGAACAAAAAGGCTATCAGACGAATGTCCACAATCTAGACGACGAAACCAAACAAGCCATTCGCGAGCGTTGGAGCAAGTACTTTACGCGTTACGGTTACGATGCGGACTGAGCTACAGCCTTCCGCTGCGCAGAGCCATCCCACGTGAACGACTGGCCGGGCTGGCCATTTCTCGGTCACGCCCCCGGCAAGAGCCGGACACAGTCTCGCTACCGTCGGGCCGTGATCGGATCGCAACGCAATCTCCAGCTACATGCGGCAAAATCCTGCCAATCGCACCTCCTCTGGCCAAGCCCCCGTCATGAGTCCCCTGAGACTCGCAGCGCTGGAGTGCTCTTGCTGCAGCCCCTGCTTGCCTCGCAACACCCATGACGTAACTTGGCTTATGAGCGTGAAATCACAACGCCAATCGCCGTTTGCCTCGCCGAAGACATCCTTCTGACGTGGCTCTCTGTCGCCTCCGACGTGCCTCATGGATCTCGATCACGCCAACCATTTGCACTCCAACAGATCGCCAATCAGAATAACACCCAATCAGATACAAGTTTCCGAACCCCCGCCGCCGTATCAGGCGTCCTCAACGACTCACCTCATCAGCACCAAGGATCACTCATGCTTTGCCTCCCGCGACCATCTCTGACGATTTGTCTGTCAAATCTGTTAGTCCTCACCCTCGTCGGGTTGCTTCAAACCTCGGCCGCAGCGCAAGATCTCACTCAGGTGCCCGAAAAAGATCCCATGTACGCCTTGCTGGGTGAATTCGCGGGTCCAATTGCCATCGCAGAAAACCAATATGAACCACTGGCAATCCAGATCCGCCCCCTGGCCGACAACCGCTTCGAAGCACTCCAATACTCCGGAGGCCTGCCTGGGCAAACAACTCACAAGCCTGGTTCGATCAAATTGATTGGTCAGCGTTCGGGTGACTTTGTGGTCCTTTCCGGGGGCCCCTACGCCGTGTTGGCGGATCAGCGGCAATGCATTGTTGTGAACCGAGAAGGCAAACGCATCGGTACGCTTGATCGCGTGACGCGGACCAGCCCGACCTTGGGTGCACAACCTCCTGCAGGTGCGGTTGTCCTGTTCGACGGTTCAAACACAGACCAATTCACCATTGCGGAAATGACAAAAGACGGTCTTTTGAAAGAGGGCGCGGATGTCAAACCGATGTTTCAAGACTTTGACATGCATGTGGAATTCCGTTTGCCATATATGCCAGCTCAGATCGGCCAAAAACGAGGAAACAGTGGCTGCTATCTGCAAAGTCGCTATGAAGTTCAAGTGCTCGATTCGTTCGCCGAACCCACGACCTTCAACGGCTGCGGCAGTCTGTATCGCTTCAAGACCCCTGATTTGAATATGTGTTTTCCTCCACTTCAGTGGCAAGCCTACGACATTCATTTCACCGCCCCTCGTTGGGCAGCTGACGGCAGCAAGATTCGTAACGCACGACTCACCGTCTGGCATAACGGTGTCAAAATCCACGATGACGTCGAGTTGCCCAACAAGACCGGAGCAGGCAAACCGGAAGAACCGCTGTTGTTACCCACTCGCTTTCAGAACCACAGCGACCCGGTACGTTTTCGTAACATCTGGGTCGTAGACCGTGGGCTCACTCCTGCAACACCCTTCCCAGTCTTTCCCAAAGCCAAGCCGGTAGAGCAAAAGCAGGAAGCAAAAAAGCAGGAAGCGAAGAAGTCGGAGCCGAAGAAGCAGGAAGCGAAGGAGCAAGAGCAGGCTCCTGCCGAACCGAAGACCGAGTCGAAGTAAGCTTCTGAGGCTCACCTTTGCGACCCTGGCCCCATCCACAGTGATGTGACGATCATGGCTGCGGCTTGGGTGGCAAAGCAAGTTCCTCTGCGGTCAAACTCACATCTGCTCCAGCAACGGGCACGGGAAGCTCTGCGCACCAGAGGATCGCGTTAACGATCATCTTGCGAAAAGGCTCGTGCTGAAAGTTTCTGTAGAAGTGTCCCAGCGTCGTGGCGTAAGCACGTCCCCCCCTGGGTCGCTCATAAGCCCAGCCAACCACCACCGGTTTTCTTTCGCAGTCACTTGCAGTAACGGGGTCGCTTCCTTGATGACGGGATTGAGATAATACTCGTCGTGGATATCATATCCCTTCCAGCCACGGCAGATCGGGTGCTTCGGATGCAATTGCTTTAAGGGGGACTTCCCCGTGTGCAGCCCTACGTTGCTCACCCAACTTCCTCCCAGATAGCCCATCCAGGTCGGTCCCAAACGCGCCAGGTTCTTCTCAAAGATCGAGGAGGCCCAATGGATCGTGAGCAACCCAACCCCCCGTTTCATCAAAGCGTCTACTTCATCACGATGCGGCCCGTCCAGCAGCAACTCAGCAGCTGGCGTCGTGTACACCACGATCACACGCACACCCTCCAGCACGCGTTTCTCTGTGGGCCATCCATCGCTGACAATCGTCTCTACACCTGGATGCTTGGCGAGACATTTCTGCAACATCTGGCCTGTGTGAAGATACATGTGAGTACCAAACGGATGATCCGGCTGCTTGCCAATAAACAACACCTTCGCTTTCTCCCCGGCCTTCTGCTCGGCGTAACCGAGCGAACATGTGACAGTCACCAACAGAACGGTTAGGATACGCAGCACAGTAATCATCCAGTTCACTCCTCTAGTTGAATTCGCACAGATCCACACTGTAAACGTTAAACGTAGTCAGGCTGTGAAATCAAGAATGGAAGCGTTATGAAAACGGCAAAGGGAACGACCGTCATTCGCCATGGGCAAGTGGTCGATGGAACAGGGGCAGCCCCCGTCTTGAACGGCTGTCTGGTAATCGAAGACGGCAAAATCGCTTATTGCGGCCCCGAAGATACTTCTCCCGAGTTGCCTGACACGGTCACCACGATCGACGCCCGCGGCGGGACCATCATGCCAGGGCTGGTTGAGGCTCACTTTCATCCCACCTACTTCAACGTCGCGGCCCTGGAAGACTTGGATATCAAATATCCTGTCGAATATGTGACCCTATTGGCAGCGGCCAATGCCAAGCTGGCCTTGCAATGCGGCTACACGTCAGCCCGCAGTGGTGGCAGCCTGTTCAATATCGACGTGTGGCTGAAAAAAGCGATTGAATCCGATTTAACCCCAGGCCCTCGATTGGCTGCCAGCGGGCGTGAGATCTGCGGAGCAGGGGGGCTCATGGACTGGAATCCGGAATTCCGCAAGATTGGCATGGAAGGGCTCATCCTGCTGATTAACGGTCCTGATGAAGCCCGATCGGCAGTCCGCAAATTGGTAAAAGACGGTGTCGAATGGGTCAAAACCTATCCCACCGGTGATGCTGCAGCAGCCAACGTGAATGATCACCACACACTCTGCATGACCTTCGAAGAGATGCACGCCGTGGTCGCCACCGCCCACAATCACAACATGAAAGTGACCGGGCACTGCCGAGCCACCGAAGGCATCAAAAATGCACTCTTGGCAGGCTACGACACTCTGGAACACGCTACTTTCATCGACGACGAAACCCTCGACTTACTACTCGAGCGCGACGTGGCCAGTGTCCCGGCCCTGTACTTCGAACTCATGAGCATCGAGCGTGGCCCGGAGTTTGGCATGCCTCAGGACGTGATCGACGGTCACCAAGAGACACTTGATGGAGGCGCTGAAAGCGCCCGCCGCATTCTTGCCGCCGGTGGCCGACTCGGCATGGGTGGGGACTATGGATTCGCCTGGAATCCGCACGGCGATTACGCCAAAGAGCTTTCCTTCTTCGTCAACTACGTCGGAATCGAACCGCTCGAAGTACTCCGCTGTGCAACCAAAACCGGCGCCGAAATTCTCGGCCGTAGCGACGAACTTGGTACGCTGGAAGTCGGCAAACTGGCAGATGTTCTCGTGGTTGACGGTGACGTCGTCAAGGACATGCGCCTCCTCGAAGATCGCGCGCGATTCATCACCGTCATGCAAGGGGGAGTCACCAAAGCAGGCCAGTTGTACACCGGTGCATGAGCCCCTGCGGTAAACGACTCAGCCCTGTCGCCGCAAGAACAGCTCTAATGCACGACGATTGGATGGAAATGCCATCTGATCCAGTTCGTCGTTCGTAGCGTGACAGAAATGCACCGACGCCACTTCGGACTCCTGGCGCTGAAGGCCGTCAAACGAGGGCACTTTACAGACAAAAAACAGGTCGGTCACCGGCAGCTCAATACCGCGATAAACGTACGTATTCGGCAGCGAGCAAAGGTAATCCATGCTTTGTGGCGACAGATTCACTTCTTCGTCCATTTCTCGCTCAAGCGCCATTTCCGCTGATTCCCCGGCATCGACAAAGCCGCCGGGCAATCCCAACTTGCCTTTGCCAGGATCGCGAGCTCGACGCAGAAACAACAACTGGCCGTCGCCGTTCGTCACGATCCCTGCAACTGCGCAGGCCGGACTAAAAAAGAAAACAAATTCGCAGGCGGAACAGCGGAATGGATTTGCACCCACCTGAGTATGGCGGTGGCCGCAACGTGGGCAGTAGACAAATGCCTGAGATATCGGTACGTGCAAAGACTCGCTTTCTAACTGATGGTCGTGTTGCGAATGATACCACAGCCGACTGCCGGGAAACATCGCATACTTTCCAGCGACCCACCGGCACATCACCATTGGCACAGGGCCCAAAATCGTACTAGGCTAGTGACAGAGAGAACGTTGCCACTTACGACAATCTGGAGTTCGCCGTGCGTCCTTGGAACCTCATCGCATCAACTTGGCTTGCTATTAACTTCCTGGTCGTCTTCCCAGGAGCTGCTCAAGACTCCCCGCCCATCGTCGCTGGCTTGGGAATCATGGTGGGCGAGGTCAGTGCCCATTCAGCCCATGTGCAAGTCCGACTATCGACCACCGACCAACTTACCCAAGGTGACGTTCCCGGCGCGGCAGGAGTGGTCGAGTTCCAACTGCAACCTGGCAACATCCCGATCCAGGTGATCTCGGCCCAACCCGCTCGCGATCACATTGCCAGGGCCACCTTCGAAGGTTTGACCCCGGGCACTTCGTACACCTGCTCCACGCGCATCGGAGCAAATAAGAAAACGTTGCGACCAGGCCCCACGGCCACTTTCCAGACGTTACCAGGAGCCGACAGTTCGGCCTCAGTGCGATTTGTCGTGGTGACGGGGATGAACTATGCCAAGTTTCACGGCGATGATCGCATCGATCGCAAAATCCATCTGGAACAAAACAACACCGAACTCCCCAAACCCTATGCCGGCCCCGATAAAGCACTCGGATATCCCGCCTTGGCTTCCGTTCTCAAATTGAAACCGCACTTCTTTGTCGGCACTGGGGATAATGTCTACTACGACACCCCTAAAGAACCGCGTGCCCAGAAGGTCGTCGAACTGAGGCAAAAATGGCACGAGCAATTCGTGCAACCCAGATACCGCAATCTGTTCGCCAGTGTCCCCACCTACTGGATGGTCGATGACCACGATTATCGCAAGGATGACTGTGACAATTCAGGCGATTACGCCCCCTCACCGCAAGTCGCTCTACGTTTGATGCTGGAACAGCTTCCGTACGGTCCACATGATGATACAGACATCAAAACGTATCGCACGCATCGTGTCAGCAAAGATCTCCAGGTGTGGTTCACAGAGAACCGACGTTACCGAAGCCCCAATGCGATGCAGGATGGCCCCAACAAGACGATCTGGGGCAAAACCCAGCTGGCCTGGCTCAAACGGACTTTGCAAGCAAGTGATGCCAAGTTCAAGCTGCTGATCTCGCCGACACCGATGATTGGACCGGACGATGCCCGCAAGTCCGACAACCATACGAACATTGGTGGATTCCGACATGAACGCACCCAGTTCTTTTCCTGGATCGACGAAGTAGGGCTCGATAAAAAGCACCTGTACTTTGTCTGTGGCGATCGCCACTGGCAATATCACTCCGTACATCCTTCAGGACGAGAAGAGTTTTCGTGCGGCGCATTAGTCGACGCCAATTCGCGTCTCGGTCGCAAACCGGGCGACCCGAAATCGACCGACCCCAAGGGGCTGATCCGTCAACTCTATGCGCAAAAGAAACGTTCGGCAGGTTTCTTAATGATCTCGGTCGAGCGTCCCCAGGACTCCGACGCAGCCAAGCTAAGCTTCCAATGGTATGACGAGTTCGGCAAATTATTGCACACTCATCAAAAACAATAACCGGCACGCACTCTCGCTCTGCCTATCGTCTTGTCAACCGTCGACGGCGGATCCATCCCTCGTCGCGTTCATGCAACATGGACCGCACACCCCGTGGAAGGTCCGCTCGCATGGGACGTGTACTAGGCGATGATATCTTTCACAACCTGACCGTGCACATCGGTGAGGCGGTAGTCTCGTCCACTGTAGCGGTAGGTCAGGCGTTCGTGATCAAGGCCCATCAGGTGCAAAATGGTGGCGTGCAAATCGTGCACATGGACGCGATCTTCCACAGCAGTTAACCCGAATTCATCGGTCGCACCATAGCTCATGCCGCCGCGGACACCACCACCTGCCATCCAGACGGTGAAACCGTAGTGATCGTGATCCCGTCCTTTTTGACCTTCCGACGTGGGAGCACGACCGAACTCACCGCCCCAGATGACCAACGTTTCGTCGAACAAACCTCGCTGCTTCAAGTCTTTGATCAAAGCGGCGATCCCTTGGTCACAGGCAACCGCCAATTTACGGTGCCCGTCAACAATGTTCCCGTGGCCCGTATCCCAAGCGATATCATAGCCATCGATCGAATGGGAAATTTGAACCATGCGAACACCACGTTCGACTAAACGCCGTGCCAACAGACAGCCTTTTGCGTATTCGCTGTCGCCGTACATTTCCAGCGTTGACTTCGATTCCCGTGTGGTATCAAAAGCATCCGGAACGGCAAATTGCATCCGGAACGCCATTTCCATCGCTTGAATGCTGGCTTCCAGTTGCTGATCTTCTTGCTGGCGTTGCAAGTCCAGTTGATTAAGCCGTGTCAACAAATCTGCTTGCTGGCGTTGCGATGCGCGTGGCAGCCACTGGTTCTTCAGATCAGCTACGATCCGATCGGGTTTCATCTGCTGAATGTTTACGTAGGTCCCGGTATACGCGCCCGGCAGGAAAGCATTTCCCCAATTCGCCAGTTTGTTCCGCGGCTGCGCTCGAGGACTCATCGCAACAAAGCCGGGAAGATCCTGGTTATCGGTTCCCAGACCGTACACCAACCAAGACCCCATGCTGGGGCGACTGGGTTGCAGGTGCCCCGCATTCATCATCATCATCGCACCCGCGTGCTCGGGAATGTCTGTGTGCATCGAATGCACGAAACACAGATCGTCCACCAATTCAGCAACGTGCGGAAAGATTTCGCTGACATACTTGCCACATTCACCGTAGCGTTGAAAACGATACGGTGACGGCATCAACCCATTCTTCGTATTCCGGAGTGACTTCCGATCCACGACCTCTGGCCGCTGACCGGCATGTTTGCGAATCGCTGGCTTGTGATCAAACGTATCAACCTGCGAAGGACCGCCCGGCATGAACAGTTGAATCACGCGTTTGGCTTTGGGTGCAAAGTGTGGTGGCTTGACTGCCAACGGCGACGATGCCAGTTCCGCCGCCTGAACGCCCCCGTTCATTTTCCCAGAGTCAGCGAATACGCTTGCCAAGCCAAGCGTTCCAAACCCGGCACCGATACGTCGTAACGCATCTCGACGTGTAACACATGGAAGGGGATTTCGATGAAACATAGCAACTACCTGACGTACATGAATTCATTCGAACTAAGTAGCACTTGCGCGTAACGTATCCAGCGATCCAACTCACCCTGACTGGACTCGCCCTGACTGGACTCCTCCTGCAAAAACTCAAGCCCTAACTTGAGTTCATCGGCATTCACCGGGCGAGAGTAAAGTAACTCATAAGCGCGCCGCACACAATCTTCGTCGCTGCCAGAGTCCCTTTGCAAACGAGCCACCAATGACTTTGCACGCTCCACCATGAAACTGCTGTTCATCAAGAACAGGTATTGCTGAGGAACAATGCTTTTCGGACGTTTGGCAACGGTCGCCCGCATCAGCGGAAAATCGAAACGACGCAGAAATTGATCGGAGGCAAAAACGTCGCCATTGCGGCTCACTTTGGCGTACAACGTGCGACGCTTGCTGGTCGTGATATCTGTCTCTGGAGGGCCGCCTGACGTGGCATCCAATTCCCCCGTCGCGGACAGCAACGCATCGCGCCAAGCTTCCACATCCATTCGTCGCGGACTCATTCGCCACAACAAGCGATTATCGCCATCCTTTGCAAAACCCTGCTTATCGAACTGACTACTCATCTGGTAGCTACGTGAAGTCACAATCAATCGGTGCAGTTGCTTCAATGACCACCCCGTGTCGACGAACTCAGAAGCCAGCCAATCCAACAGCAACGGATGTGTCGGCGACTCGCCAAGCGTACCGAAATTGCTCGGCGTGCGAACCAGTCCTTCTCCAAAGTGATGCATCCAAACGCGATTCACAAACACCCGCGCAGTCAGAGGATTTTCCGGGGCGACTAAGGTCTCAGCCAATTCCGCTCGACCACTCCCCTGAGTGAAAGCAACAGGGGTTTCTCCTGAAAGGATCCGCAGAAATTGCCGCGGAGCCACCTCGCCCGTCTTTCGCAAATTGCCTCGAATGGCGACCTTCATGTCACCGCTGCCGCTGTCGCGCAAGGTATGCGCTGTGTTGTATCCTGGCGGGGCGTTCTTCCGCAGACGCTCCAACTCAGCCTTCTGTGGCTCCAGTATCTTCGCCTCGTCCGCAGTCGGCTCACGCTTTTCCTTCCTGATCATCTGAACGAGGTTATTGATTCGTTTGTCGAGCTCAGACTCCGTTTTTTTATGTTGCTGGACACGCTTCACCACTTCTTCTTCAGCAAGTGGCAGATTGTGAATGGCCGTGTTGTTAAACACGCCTGCCAGCGAGTAATAATCCCGCTGTGGAATCGGGTCAAATTTATGGTCATGGCAC
>MDSW01004153.1_pt1 | contig 17805 bp, 19 predicted proteins | sample 811171 | NCBI WGS metagenome assembly MDSW01 (sample SAMN05326641, study PRJNA326480) | marine metagenome | isolation source: seawater | place: Atlantic Ocean: North West | collected 2012
TGAAGGACCTTCTTTATATTGTGCAGTAATTGTAAAAAAAGTTGATGAAAAAACTAGAAGCAAAACATCAATAAATGATTTACTAAGAGATTAATGGCAATTATTAACGAATTACAATTATCTAAAGATTTAATAAAGTTCCCAAGTATTACTCCAAAAGATGCAGGAGCGATCAATTTTTTAAGTAAAAAATTAAAAAAACTAGGTTTCAAATGTAAAATTTTGGAATTTAAAGATAAAAAAAGTAAACCTATAAAAAATCTTTACGCGAGAATTGGAATAAATAGACCAAATCTTTGTTATGCAGGCCATACTGATGTAGTTCCTCCAGGTAATTTAAAAGATTGGTCTATAAATCCATTTAAACCAGCGGTTAAAAAAAACTATCTTATTGGCAGGGGTGCTAATGATATGAAAAGCTCAATAGCTTGTTTTATATCGGCTACTTCCAAGTTTTTAAATAAAAATAAAAAATTTAATGGCTCAATAAGTTTTTTAATAACTGGTGATGAAGAGGGTTATGCTATAAATGGTACAAAAAAAGTAGTTGACTATTTAATTAAAAAAAAAGAAAAAATTGATTTTTGTATTGTTGGAGAGCCTACTAACCCGAATAAGCTTGGAGAAATGATTAAAATTGGTAGGAGGGGTAGTTTGTCAGGAAATATTGAAATTTTTGGAACTCAAGGGCATATTGCATATCCTCACTTATCAAATAATCCAATAAATACATTAGTATCAATTTGTAAAAAACTTAAGGAGAAAAAGCTTGACGGCGGAAGTAAAAGTTTTCAACCATCGAATTTAGAATTTACATCTATTAATGTTGATAATAAAGCTCATAACGTTATACCTGCTAGAGCTAGAGCTCAGTTTAACGTTAGATATAATAATTTACATACCGCAAACTCATTAAAAAAGAAAATTCTTTCTTTAGTTAAGAAAATAACAAGTAAAAATAATTGTAAATTTAAAATAAATTTTATGGCAAATGGTGAGTCATTTTTAACTAAGCCTAATAAGACAATTTTTTTAATGAAAAAAATAATTAAAAAAAACACTAGGATTTCACCAAAATTATCTACTTCAGGCGGAACCTCAGACGCAAGGTTTATAAGAAAAATTGCTCCTTGTCTTGAATTTGGATTAGTCAATAAGACCATGCATAGAGTAAATGAATGCGTGTCATTGACAGACTTAAAAAAACTTACAAAAATATATAAAGATATTTTAGTAGAGTACTTTAAGTGAAACTTTTTAAGATAAAAAAATCAAAAATAGATAAAAATGGTTTATACGCCTGCAGTGATATTAAAAAAGGAACGAGAATAATAGAATATAAAGGAAAAATAATATCAGTAAAAAAAAGTGACATAGATCCAAAATACGACAATGGCAAAGCAATCTATCTATTTAACATAAATAAAAGACTAGATTTAGATGGTGATTTTAAGTTTAACACTGCGAGGCTTATTAATCACTCATGCGAACCAAATTGTGAAGTTTTCGGTGAGGGAAAGAAGATCTGGATATACGCAATGACAAATATAAAAAAAGGTGATGAATTATCTTATGATTATGGTTTTAACTTTGATGAAGATTATGAACAATACCCGTGCAAATGTGGTTCGGATAAATGTGTTGGTTACATCGTGCGAGAAGGCTCAAGATGGAGAATAAATAAGTCAAAAAAACGAATTAAAAATAAAAAAAGATGAAAAAAATTTTATTTGTATCTACGAGAAATCCTTATTCTGGTAGATATTCTGGTGATGTTATAAGGTCGTTTAAAATTATAAATTTGTTAAAAAAAAAATATGAGGTAGACGTAGCTTATTTAGGAAAGAAAAATAACGACATTGTTAAGGGCGTCAATCTAATTTCATTTAATCAACCAAATTTATTTGAAAAAATATTTTATTGTTTCGTCTCCTTATTGAAATTTGAACCAATGCAATTTGGCCTTTTTTTTTCAAAATCCATGAAGAATTATATAAGTGAAAATTCACAAAATTATGATCTAATTTTTTTTCATCATATTAGATCTTATCCATATTTACCTAAAAACTACTATGGTAAAACAATACTAGATATGGGAGATTTATATTCAGATAATTACTTACAGACTTTTAAATATTTAAATATTTTAAACCCATTAAAGTACATTTATTTTTTTGAGAGTTTTGTGGTAAAAAATATTGAAGAAAAAATTTTTTCGTCTTTCGATAAGGTATTATTATTTTCTAAAAAAGAAGTAAAAAGTATAAAAAAATTTTATCAGGACAAGATTTTTCAAGTTGATGAGTCAATAGAAAAATTAAACAGTAAAGTAAAATTTTCAACTAAAAAATCAAATATATTATTTATAGGAAACTTAAACTATCTTCCAAACATTCTAGCAGTTAAAGATTTTGCAAAAAATATTTTGCCCTCACTAGTAAAAAAAGATCCTAACATTAAGCTCTGTCTAATCGGCAACATTAAAAATATAGATAAATATTTGTTATCAAAAAATAAGAATATAATAATTCTTGGGTCACAAAAAAATATTACTAAATATGTTAATAAATCTTTTTGTGGTATAGCAAATTTAAGTATAGCTACTGGTGTGCAGGTAAAGGTATTAACGTACATGTCTTATGGCTTACCAGTAATTTGCAGTAGGCAGGTTGCATTAAATTTTCAAAATAATACTTTGGTTTACAAATCAAAAGATGATCTTGTTAATAAAATTATTGAATTTAAAAACAATAAATCGTTTTGGAATAAATTTTCAAAGAAATCTATTTCTTTTGTTAAAAAGTTTAAATGGAAAAAAATAAGTTTAAGATACTTCCAATTAATAAAAGTCTAATAGAAAACTTTTTTTAAATACAAGCCTTCAGGAGGAGCTGGAGGAGCACAATAAGATCTCTTTTTTAATTTCAATATTTCTCTAATTTTTTCAGGTTTCCACTTGCTTTCTCCTACATATTTCAGACAACCTACCATTGATCTAACTTGTTTTTGAAGAAAGGATTTAGACTCAACAAGGAAAATAATTTTGTCTTTTTCCTTTTTTATTTTAAATTTAGATATTTTTCTTATTGGGCTATAGGCTGAACATTTTGATGATCTAAAAGCAGAAAAATCATGTGTACCTAAAAAATAATTTGCAGCTTTTTTCATTTTTTTAAGTTCGAGTAAATTTTTAACTAACCAAGATCTATCTTTATCTAAAGCTAATTTGAATTTTCTGTTAGTAATAATATATTCATAAACACGTTTCTTAGCATCATGCCTAGCATGAAAACTCAAATTTATTTTTTTTATGCTTGTTAAAGAAATTGGAAAGCCTGATAAAAAATAATTTACCGATGACAAAAATTTATAGGTATTTTGTATCTTGGTTTCACTGAAAAAATTTGCAGTTTGTTCTAAGGCATTGACTCCTGCATCTGTTCTTCCTGATCCTATTACCTTTATTTTTTTTTTTAGTGTTTTTGTAAGAGCTTTTTCAATGATAGATTGAACTGAACTACCTTTTTTTTGTATCTGCCAACCTACTAATCCTGTGCCAAGGTATTCAATAGTAATTTTGTAATTAAATTTCAATTTACAAATTCTCCTTTTTTAATTTTATAGCCTGAGAGAAAACTATTGATATTTAAAATTTTCTTCCCCTCTTTTTGTATTGCTATTATCTTAATAGCCCCACTACCACATCCAATGACAAAATCATCGGATAAGATTTCTCCAATTTTTCCATTTTTACTGATTTTCTCAGCTTTAATAATTTTTAATCTATTATTTTTATGTAAGAACCATGCGCCAGGAGAAGGGCTCAAACCTTTTACTTTTGCTAGTATATTATCAGCGGGTTTGCCCCATTCAATTTTTGACTCTGTTTTATCAATTTTTTTTGCATAAGTAGCTATTAAATTATCTTGTTCAGTGAATTTAAAATCTCCTTTTTCTATAAAATCTAGAGATTTTATAATTAATTTTGATCCTAAATTAGACAATTTATTACTTAAAGAATCATAATCATCTTCTTTTTCAATAGGTATTTTTTCTTGAAGCATATATGGACCAGCGTCTAATTTAGGAGTTATTTTCATTATCGAAATTCCAGTTTCTTTCTCTGAATTCATAATAGATCTTTGAATTGGAGCTGCTCCTCTCCATTTTGGCAACAGAGACGCATGAACATTAATAAATTTTACATTTTCAATATTTAAGAATTTAGCTGGGATAATTTTTCCATAAGCTACTACTATAACAACATCAGGTTTGTTTTTTTTAATAAAATTTATTTCCTCATCTGTATCTAAAGTTTCAGGAAATCTTATACTTATTTTTTTTTTTATAGCAAATTCATGAACAGGCGTATAATTTTCTTTTTGACCGCGATTTTTTTTTTTTGGAGATTGAGTGTATATGCATAAAATTTTATGTTTTGAATTCAATAAAGACTCTAAAATTGGAATAGAAAAATTTGGTGTACCCATGAAAATAATTTTTAATGACATGTAAATTAAAGAATAATTTTTTCTATTTCTTTTTTATGTTTTATGAGTTTTTTTATAATCATATTTTTTTTAAGTTTTGATAAATAATCAATAAATAAAACACCATCTAAATGATCAACCTCGTGTTGAATACAAGTTGCTAAGAGACCTTGAGCTTTTAAGCTTTTCTGCTTGCCAAAATAGTCAATAAAATCTATTTGACATTCAGCTGGTCTCTCAATTTCTGCAAAATGCCCAGGTAAAGATAAACATCCCTCCTCGTGAACAGAGGTATTTTTAGATTTATATGTAATTGAGGGATTAATTAAAAAAATAGGTTTTTTTTTTTCATCTGCTTTTGAGATATCAATAACTACAACTCTCTTTAAAATTCCTATTTGAACTGCAGCCAAACCTATACCTGGTGCATCATACATTGTTTCCAACATATCATCCATTAATTTTCTCAATTCGTCATCAACTGTTTCTAGCCTCTGGCTTTTTTTTCTCAATATCGGATCTGGTTCAATTATAATTTTTTTTTTTGACATTAATATAATCTTATATTTTAATTATACTCTTTGCGGTAGAGCTGAAATGAGAACTTTATTTCTTATTACAATTAAATCCATTTCATTTAGAAGTTTAGTAATAAAATAAATAGTTTCCGGATCTAATTGATGTGGCTCGTCTTCTCCAATAATCTCAACAATTTTCAGTGCTAAAAATGCATTTTGTTTTTTTTCAATTAATTGTAACAAATTTTTAGGGACATCGTACTTTATTGCTATCTCATCTATTTTAAAGTTTTCAGGAATTTTGAAACCATCTTTAATTAGTGTATCAACTAAAGCTAAATCTTTAGCAGAGAAGAAATATTTTTTATTTTTGCTTATTTTTTTGAAAATCTTATCAATATCTTTTTGAATTTTTTTTACTTCCTCTTTTTCTATATAGAACTTTATGATTTTAGATTGGTGAAAGACTTTATCGTTATACTTTATTTTTCTTAAATTTTGCTCTTCATTAATTAATATTCTGTTTTCAGCAATGTCTTTATAGTTATCAGGCATATTATCAAGGCCTATTTTGAGTAGATTCTGACTCAAAAAACTTGAGTATACATTTTGTAAATTGTCTTTTTTAAACAACTCTTCTAATGCGAAAAGATATTCGAGCTTACTTTCTACATCTTCAGATAATAAATACTTTTGATAAATCAGAGACCTAGCTTCACTCCCTTCGTAAGTTTGATAAATGTTTTTTGCATTAATAAGAGTGCTCAAACTAAAAGGAATTTGTTTATAAATATCAAAAATAATTTCATCATCTATTTGACCTTTATTAGCTGCTAATTCTAATTGATTTATTCTTTCTTTATCATTTACGTCCTCTAACTTAATTAAATTTGCTGCATTGAGATATTTCCATATTTCTTTCTTTGTTTTTTTTGTTGGTATATATTTAAAATCTTTTATAGTAATACTTGAAAGATAGAAATTAAGTAAATTTTTTTCATTTATTTTATTTGAAGTTTCGCTTGAAATTCCTAACAGAAAATTAATCTTATCGTCAAAAAATTTATCCGATTGTTTTTGCTCTCTTAACAAATCTAATAGAAGCTGTGCTTGAGATTTTTTATTATTAAATACTAAACAATAAATTTTGAATTTTTCTAAATAAGAATCTTTTATTGTGCTGTCGATAAATTCAACTTTCTCACAACCCTCCTTTATATTTGCTTTCGAAATTTTATTATCGACTAGATGTTGAACAGCTTTTTTTTTACCATTAAATTCTTTATTTTGTTTTAAAAAGCTTTCAATTAATTCAATTCTATTATTTCTTATAAGCCAATCTATTTTTAAATTAGCAAATTCCTTTTCATCCATTCCCTCGGGCGGATAAGAAAAAGAGAGCAAAACATTTTCGAGTATTTCATTAGAAGTTTTAGATAGTGAAATTTTTTCTATTCTTTTTAAACTTGCTCTAAAGTCATCAGCTTTAGTCGATGACCACATATTCAAATTAAAATTGTAATCTTCAGGATCATATACTCCAAACACTTTAATCTCGTTTCTATTATCAATCAAATTATTTTCAATCTTAATTGATTGACTTGAATCTAACGTCATTTTATTGTCTAAATTAATTTTCTTTTCACTCTGATTTGGATTTGTTTGTTTTTGATTATCAACGCTATTTTTTTTATTTTTCCAAATATCAATTTTTTCTTCACAATTTAAAGGTGAAAATATGGACAAAGCAATTAATAAGAAAAAATATTTATTAAAGCTTTTTAATATCATTAGTGATGTCTATATTAAATTTTTTTTCTGGGCTTGGAAAAGAAATTTTTTCTACTAAGAAAATTGCAACAATAAAAATAATAATCAATAATAATATTTTTATCATTGTCTTAAATAATGATTTACCAAAGCTTTGCTGTCTGTTGTATTTCAGTTGCATACTTTTTGAATTAATTTAAACTTGAAAAATAAGACATAATTATGAAAAATCAAATTCAAAATCGGATAATAAATTGATAAAAAACCTTGTTTTAACAGGAATGATGGGTGTGGGTAAATCTACCATAGGGAGAAGCTTGGCATCTAAACTTTCATACAGATTCATTGATATAGACGAATTAATTGAAAATAAAGAGGGTAGTTCAATAAATTTGATATTTAAAAAAAAGGGAGAAAATTATTTCAGAAGAGTAGAAAACGAAATCACTCTAGACCAATTAAAAAAGAGAAATGTAATTATATCGCTCGGTGGTGGTGCTTTCATGAATAGAAATATAAGAAGAGAAGCAAAAAAAAATAGTTTGAGTTTTTGGCTGGATCTCTCTACAGATGAAATTGTTAAAAGGCTTAAAAAATCAAACAAAAGACCATTGTTGTTTAATAAAAACTTAATAGAGACAATAAATAAAATTTACTTGGACCGAAGGAGAACTTATAATGAAGCAAGTTATAGAATACGTTGTAACTCTCTAAAATCTGAAGAAATAGTAAATAAAATTCTTTTATTTTATGAAAAATCAAGAAATAAAATTTAATAATTCAAATTATAAATACTCTATTATAATTGGAAAAGGTATACTAGGTATACTCTCAAAGAAGATAAAAAAACTTTGTCCTAAGGTAAAAAAAATAGCAATTATAATTGATAAAAAAGTACCTAATAAATTTAAAATTATTTTAAAAAAAAATCTTAAAAATTATAATGTTACTTTTTTAATTTTTAACTCAAGTGAAAAGTCAAAATCTTTTTACTCTGTAAATTATTTCATAAATAAGTTGCTTCAAATAAATCTTAATAGAAACGACTTAATCATTTCAGTTGGTGGGGGTATCACTGGAGATGTAGTTGGATTTGTTGCTAGTATATATAAAAGAGGCATTGATTTTATAAATATACCGACGACTTTACTTGCACAAGTAGACTCTGCAATAGGTGGAAAAACTGGAGTAAATTCAAAGCAAGGAAAAAATCTAATTGGTTCTTTCTATCAGCCAAAGTTAGTTTTAAGTGATACTAACTTTATTAACACATTATCTAATAAAGAAATGATATGCGGATATGCTGAAATTCTTAAGCACGCTATTATTAAAGATAAGAATTTTTTCAAATGGCTTCAAAAAAACTCACCAAAAATTTTTTTAAAGCATCCTAAGGTATTAACTTATGCAATTAAAAAAAGTTGTATCATTAAAGTTTATTTCGTAACAAAAGATGTCAATGAAAAAGGTTTAAGAATGAAACTAAATTTCGGACATACTTTTGCACATGCTATTGAAACAAAAAATAATTACTCTAAAAATTTTTCACACGGTGAGGCAGTTTTAACTGGTATGATATTGGAAACAAGATTGTCAGTCTTTAAAAATATTTGTAATATTAAGACTTTGAGAGAAATCGAAGAAGTTTATGAAAAAAACAAATTATCGTATACATTTAAGAAATTTTTAAATTCAAAAACTTTAATTAAATTATTGCCTTACCTTAAAAATGATAAAAAAAATAATGACGAAAAAATAAACTTTATTTTACTTAAGAAGTTTGGAAATACAACTAACTCTAATGCAAATAAAATTTCTTTAGAAAATTTAAGAAAATACTCAAAATTTATTACTCAATACTAATTTCTAATGCATGAATTTTAGTTTTAAGGTCTTTTTCTAAAATTTTCATAATTATTTTTTGTGCAGATACTCTTGATATCGAATTGAGATATAAAGATTTAATTATTAATTTTAAATGAAATTTATCTTTAGAAAAAAATTTATGGCCTTTGTGCTTATTTGAATTATCGATAATCTCAATTTTTTCTAATTCTACCTTACCTTTAATTTTTTCTTTAATTTCATCAAAATAATTTTTCATATGCAAAATTTTACTATATAGAGTAAATTTATGAAAATTATTTGTGATTGGAAAAATTGTAAAGAAATAGGTCGTTATAAAGCTCCTATTGAGAGAGACAATAGTAGAAAATACAGGCTTCTATGTTTAGATCATGTAAAAATGTTCAATAAAAATTGGAACTATTTTGAAAATATGAATGATCAAGAAATTGAGTATTTCATAAAATCTGATTTAACATGGCATAAATCTACAAAAAAATTTAGCTCATCAGAAAATTTTTTTAATATTTTGTGGAATAACGCTTTAGAAGATAAACTTAATATTTTTAGAAGATCAAACTTTAAAGAATTTAAAAAAGCTAAAATTTCACAAACTGACCGTGATGCCCTTCAGGTAATGGAATTGAATGACCAGGTAAATTGGGAAAAAATCCACTTAAAATTTAAAGAACTTGTAAAAAAATATCATCCTGATAAAAACCATGGAAATAGAGAATTTGAGGAAAAATTAAAGAAAATTACACTTGCATATAGTCAACTTAAAAAAACATTAGGAAAAAAATGAGTTCGGAACAACTTTTACAAAAAACGGATATTAAGCTTTCAGTAAAACAAACTTTTGGCTTTGATAGTGATATGAAAGTAGGAGCATTTTCAAAAAAGAATGAATATGTTCCAAAAATAGATCCCGACTACAAATTTGATAAAGACACGACACTTGCAATCTTAGCTGGATTCTCTTTTAACAAAAGAGTTTTGATACAAGGTTATCATGGTACAGGAAAATCAACCCACATTGAACAAGTTGCAGCAAGATTAAACTGGCCTTGTATTAGGGTTAACTTAGATAGTCATATAAGTAGGATAGATTTGATTGGAAAAGATGCAATTGTACTCAAAGATAATAAGCAAGTAACAGAATTTAAAGAGGGAATTCTGCCATGGTCTATACAAAATCCTGTGGCATTAGTTTTTGATGAGTACGATGCAGGCAGACCTGATGTAATGTTTGTTATTCAGAGAGTATTAGAAAGTGACGGTAATTTTACATTGCTAGATAAGAACAAGGTTCTGGAACAACATGACTTCTTTAGAATCTTTGCAACAACAAATACTGTAGGACTAGGAGATACTACCGGTTTGTATCACGGAACTCAGCAAATTAACCAAGGCCAGATGGATAGATGGAATATTGTTTCAACTCTTAATTATCTTCCGTTTGAAAAAGAGTTAGAAATTGTTCTAGCAAAAAATAAAAGTTTTAATAACAAGGAAGGTAAAGAGCTGTTGTCAAACATGATTAAGGTAGCGGATTTAACAAGAAAAGGTTTTGTTAATGGTGACATATCAACAGTAATGAGCCCAAGAACTGTTTTGCATTGGGCCGAGAATACAGAGATTTTTAAAGATAAAGGTTATTCCTTTAGAATTACTTTTTTGAATAAGTGCGATGATCTCGAAAAAAAAATTATTTCTGAATATTATCAAAGGTGTTTTGGTGAAGATTTACCAGAGTCTTCTATAAACGTTTCTATTTAAAGTGGAAAATAAAAAAGAGAAACTTGAGGACTTTAAAACTGCGGTCAGCTCTACAGTAAAGTCAATTTCTAATTCAGACAAAATAATTGTCTCATTTGGAAATCAAATTTCAAAATCTGAAAAAAATTCTATAAACCTTCCCAGTCCTCACAAAATAAATAATAAAATCAATTATGATGAAATTAGAGCAATCGCAGACTCGAAGTCTTTAAATTTTAGATTTTCTAATCTAAAAACTTTCAAAAAGTTTGAACCAAAAGGTAATATTTCAAAAAAACTTTATGAAATTGCGGAAAAAATTAGATGTGAAAAAATAGGAGTACAATATTTTAAAGGAATAAAGAAAAATATTGAAAAATTTTACAAATCCAGAATTTCTGAACTAGATCTTAAAAAAAGTGAAGATAAAATTATAGAGTCTTTTGAAAACTACTTGAGGGTGAAATTTTTAAGTTTTGAAAATGAGTCTAAAACAGATAAAAAATTTAAATCGTTTAAAACAGATCTAAATAATCATTTTAAAAATAAGATCAATGAGTTAAAGGATCTTACTTTAAATCAAGAAAAATTTAATCATCTTATATCTCAACTTATATCTGATATGAGTTTAGATGAACACGTTCGAGATGATGAAAAAGAAGATGAAGTAAAAGACGATAATAATAATAAATCAAAACCCCAAAATAATGAGCAAAAAAGTAAAGAGAAAGATGAAGAAAATGAGGAGATGTCTATTGACGCTGGTATACCAGATTTAGAAAATGAGGCGAAAGAGTCAGATAATCCAGAAGAAGATGTACAAATCGAGGATAGTTCCAGACCAGATTTAAAGAGGAAAGGTGGAAATGCGTTAAGTGATATTCACTACAAAACTTATACGGAAGAATTTGATGAAATTATAAAAGCAGAGGATTTGGAGAGCTCTGAAGAACTAAGTAGACTGAGAAAAAATTTAGATCAGCAATTGCTTCAGCTTAAAAACTTTATTTCAAAATTAGCAAATAAGTTACAAAGAAAATTACTTGCAAAACAAAACAGGTCATGGAACTTTGACTTAGAGGAAGGTTTGCTTGATACTTCAAAGCTTCCCAGGATAATAATGGATCCTTTCAACTCATTATCATTCAAAAAAGAGAAAGAAATAGATTTTAAAGATACTTTAGTTACAATTTTAATTGATAATTCAGGTTCTATGAGAGGAAAACCTATTTCAGTAGCTGCAATTTGTGCAGATATTCTATCAAGAACTTTAGAAAGATGTATGGTTAAAGTTGAAATATTGGGATTTACAACAAAACATTGGAAAGGTGGATCATCTCGTGAAAAATGGATGAAAAATGATAAACCAAATTTACCAGGTCGACTTAATGACTTAAGGCATATAATTTATAAATCAGCTGATACTCCTTGGAGACAAGCAAAAAATAACATGGGACTAATGCTTAAAGAGGGTTTGCTTAAAGAAAATATAGATGGTGAGGCTTTGAAATGGGCTTTTAATAAAATGAATAAAAGAAAAGAGGAGAGAAAAATTTTAATGGTTATATCCGATGGAGCGCCAGTAGACGACTCGACACTTTCAACAAATACTACTGATTATTTAGAAAGAAACTTAAAAAAAACTGTTAAATTGATTGAAAATAAATCTAACATTGAGCTGCTAGCAATAGGTATTGGTCATGATGTTACAAGATATTATAACAAAGCTATTAAAATCACCGATGTGCAGGATTTAGGTGACGTAATGATAAATCAACTGACTGATTTATTTGTAGAAACTGACAGAAGAACTTTACACTAAAATTTTACTTTAGTTAACTTTGTGCTGAATAATCTCTTATTCTGCTTAATAATAATCTAAAAGGAATTAACATTAACATCGTAATAAAGATTTTTACTGCTAAATCACCTAAGGCTAAAGTAACCCATGGGAAACCTGTTGCATAAAAAGCAATACTAAAAAATAAAAACGTATCTGTTATTGACCCTATTACAGATGAGGTGAGAGGAGCCACATACCATTTTCTTTTTCTTAAATGATTAAATACTATAATATCTAAATTTTGGGCAACAAAAAATGCCAAGCCTGAGCCAATTGCTATTCTAATAGAGATAATATCAGAAAAGTTTGTTGATACAAATAAAGTAAGAAAAATTCCAATAGTAAATCCAACATAAACTACTTTTCTTGCAACTAATTTACCATAAGCACGGTTAGCTAAATCAGTAATTAAGAAAGTAATCGGATAAGTGAAAGCACCATAAGTTAATATTTCGCTAAGTCCGAATTGCTGAATTGGAAATTGTACAAGGTAATTTGAAATTACCACAATTATTCCCATCAAAATTGATAGTTTGTAAAATAAATTCATTTTAGGCTTTGGCTGATATAGATGCTTTAATTTTTTTTACTTTTTTTGACAATTTACTATTTTTTGTTGATAGAAGAAATTTATCTAGTCCTCCTTTATAATCAACAGTTCTTAACGCAATATTGGCAACATTTAATTTAATATTCTTTTTTAATATATCGCTTCTAAATGTGACCTTCTTTAAATTAGGCAAAAACCTTCTTTTAGTTTTATTTTTAGCGTGGCTAACGTTGTGCCCTTTTAAAGGTGATATTCCTGTAAGTTCGCATCTTTTTGACATAATTTTTCTTAAGGTTATATAAGTCTAGTGTTAAGATGCGTCAAGCATTAATTCCAATAGCATCACTAACATTTTTAATGTTTTCTTTTTTTAAAATTGAAATTAAGTCTTTTTTAATCTCTTTAACAATACCTGGACCTTTGTAGACCATACCCGTATATAATTGAATAGCACTTGCTCCTGCGGCTATTTTCTCAAAGGCTGATTGACCTGAGTCTACTCCTCCAACACCAATAATTTCTACTTTACCTTTAGTTTCACCATAAAATTTTTTTACTAAACTTGTAGAGATATCTTTAAGAGGTTGTCCCGATAGCCCTCCCTTTTCACCTCTTTTAATATCTGATAATTTGTCTCTATTATTGTCTGTAGTATTAGAAACAATTATGCCTTGTATCTTATATTTAATTATTAACTCAATTATTTTACTTATTTCACTATCTTTAATGTCTGGTGAAATTTTAATAGCAATAGGCTTTGTAACATTTTTATTTTTAATTCCTCTTAAAAGCTTTTCTAACTGAGTTTGATCATGAAAGTTTCTTAATCCCTCAGTATTTGGGGAGGAAATATTGATAGTTATATAACCTGCAAAAGATGACAGTTTCGATAAACATATATAAAAGTCATCTTCTTTATTTAATGTATCTTTGTTAGGTCCAATGTTTATTCCCAAAAATCCACTAGGTAAATCGTTAGCTATTCTTTTCGAAACAATTTCTGAACCGTGATTATTAAAACCAAGTCGATTTATAAGAGCTTGGTCTTGTTCTAGCCTAAAAACTCTTGGCTTAGGATTGCCGAACTGAAATTTTGGTGTGATTGTTCCAACTTCCACAAACCCATAACCGAGTTTAAATAATGAGTTATATACTTCAGCACTTTTATCAAAACCTGCGGCAAGACCTATCGGATTTGGAATTTTTTCATTAAATAAATTAGTTTCTAACATTTCTTCATTTTCAACATTAAAAATGCTTTTAGGAAATATATTAAATCTTAAAGATTTAATTGCCAAATCGTGAGCTATTTCGGGATCTAAGGAGAAAATATAAGGTTTTAAAAGTGAGAACATTATTTTAATTTATTATTTATTAACTCAATTGTCTCATTAAGTCCAAAAAAACTTATGAAAAATCCCATTCTAGGTCCATTCTCTTCCCCAAAGATCACTTCATAAATAAGTTTAAACCAATCTCTCAGATTTTTTTCATACCCGTTATCTTTACCAACAGTATAAACAATCGTTTGGATTTCCTCTGGATTAAGAGATGAATCTATTTCTTTTAATTTCTTAGTTAAATTTTCTAATGCTTTTTTTTCTTGAGAATTGGGTCTCTTAAACTTTTTGTTAGGCTCTACTTTGTCTTTAAAATAGTTTATTGCATATTTGGTAAGATTATCTAAAATTTTAAAATCTTTTGGTTTAATTTCTTTATGAAACCTATTTATAAACTTCCACAAAACATCTTTATTATCTGCATTACTAGAACCAACTAAGTTTAGTAACATTGAAAATGGCATAATAATTTTTTCAGTGGGTGGATTTCCATTGTGCACATGCCAGACTGGATTTAAAATTTGATCTTTGATTTCTTGAGTAGGATATTTTTCTATATAAGATAAGTAATCGTCTACAGTTTTTGGAACTACTTCTGAATATAGTTTTTTTGCTCTTTTAGGATTTGGATACATATACAATGATAAACTTTCTGGAGATGCATACCTTAACCACTGTTCAATTGAAATTCCGTTTCCTTTAGATTTTGAAATTTTTTCACCTTTCTCGTCCAAAAATAATTCGTAAGCAAATCCGTTTGGAGGTTTTTTACCAAGTGATTTGCAAATTTTATTTGATAATATCGCACTCTCAGTTAAATCTTTCCCATACATTTCAAAATCAATATCAAAAGTAAACCATCTCATAGCCCAATCCACTTTCCATTGTAATTTACAATTCCCATTCAAAATATCAGTTTCTAATTTTTCACCGTTATTATCAAAAGTAACTATGCCTGTTTTTTTTTCCATTTTTAGTAGTGGGATCTCGAGCACTTTGCCTGTCTTAGGGCAAATAGGAAGAAATGGAGAATAAGTTTTTCTTCTCTCAGCTCTGAGAGTGGGCAAGATTATATTCATTATTTCCTCATATTTTTCAATTACTCTCATTAAAGACTCATTAAAAACTCCTTTTTTGTAGTTTTCAGTAGAACTTTTGAAATTAAATTCAAAATTAAATTTTTTTAAAAATTCTTTAAGCATCTCATTATTATGCTCGCCAAAGCTTTCATATTTTCCAAAAGGATCTGGTATAGTTGTTAATGGTTTACCTAAATTTTCTCTTAAAATTTGATCGTTGGGAATATTATCTGGAACTTTCCTTAAGCCATCCATATCATCGGAGAATGTTATTAATTCATGGTCAATTTTTTCTATATGATTAAGTGCATTGATCATCATTGATGTTCTTGCAACCTCTCCAAAAGTTCCTATGTGCGGTAATCCACTGGGTCCATAGCCAGTCTGAAAAGTAATCTTGTTCTTTTTTTTGATTATTTCTTTTCTATCATTCAAAAGTTTTCTAACTTCTACAAATGGCCAAGATGAAGTTGATTGAATTATCTTATTATCCAGCATAAGTAAGGTTTATTAAATTTTATACGCAAAATACAGATATAATTGCATGATATTAAGTTGAATTTTAAAACTATTTAAATAATCTTAAATTTATGGCCGCAAACAAAACAGTCTTTTTTTTAATCGGTATATTATTAATCGTTTTAGGTATATCTATGTTAGCTCCCTATATAATTCAAATAGTTCTCGATGAAGGAAGTCATAGCTTTATTTCTGCGTCATTCGTCACCATATTTATTGGAATATTATTTATATTAGCTAATCTTGAGAAAGAATTTAAATTAAATTTAAGACAAACCTTTTTATTTTCTTCCTTAGCATGGGTTATGGTGGCGACTTTTGGAAGCCTTCCTTTTTTATTATCAGTTCAGAATTTTAATTTTAGTGACGCATTTTTTGAAAGTATGTCTGGTATAACTACAACTGGAGCCACCATAATATCTGATTTGGATAATAGTCCAAAAAGTATTCTATTATGGAGGGCAATTATGCAATGGCTTGGTGGAATTGGAATAGTTGTTATGGCAATTACAATATTACCCTTACTAAAAGTTGGAGGAATGCAATTATTTAAAATGGAGGGACCAAATAGTACCGAAAAAATATTACCTCGAACCGTTGAAGTTGCTGCGATAATTATCTCGACATATATAGTTCTTACTTTTTTTTGTGGTTTCTTCTATTGGATATTTGGTATGACAATATTTGATAGTGTGTGTCATGCAATGACAACAATAGCTACAGGAGGATTCTCGACACATAATGACTCGATTGGTTTTTTTAAGAATTCTAATATTGAGATTGTTGCAAGTATTTTTATAATTTTAGGAAGTATTCCCTTTATTTCTTATCTAAAATTTACTCAAGGAAATAGAAAAGTCTTTTTTCAGGATGTTCAGATAAAAGGGTTAATTTATCTTTTATCAGTTTCAATAATTGTTATGTTTATATATCTATTATTTATTAATTATGAAACAGGAATATTAGATAAAATCAGAATTTCTTCTTTTAATGTCATTTCTATTTTATCAGGAACAGGTTATGTTACGGATGACTTTGGTTTATGGGGAAAATTTTCTTTAATTTTTTTCTTATTGCTTATGTTTATAGGTGGATGTGCTGGTTCAACTGCATGTGGAATAAAAATATTTAGACTTCAAATGCTTCTAATTTTTTTAAAAAATCAAATTAAAAAACTCATTTCGCCTAATAGTGTTATAATTACGAAATATAATAATCAAAAAATATCAGATAATTTCATTAACTCAGTGATCATTTTTATTTTCACTTTTTTATTTATTTTTTTAATAATTGCAATGCTACTATCTATTACTGGATTAGATTTCATTACATCTATATCAGGTGCAGCTAGTTCAATTTCAAATGTAGGTCCAGGTTTAGGGGAAATAATTGGCCCTAATGGTAATTATAAAAATATTCCTGATATCTCTAAATGGATTTTATCTGCAGGAATGTTACTTGGAAGATTGGAGCTGTTTGCTGTATTGGTACTTTTTTTTCCTTCTTTTTGGAGAAATTAAATTATGGAAATTTATAAAAAACAATCTCTCTCAGAAACATTTAAAGTTTATTTTGATAAAAGAATGATAAAAATTCTTTTACTAGGGGCTATTAGTGGTTTTCCATGGGTAATAATTGGAAGTAGTTTAAGTCTTTGGTTAAAAGAGGATGGTTTAAGTAGAAGCACTATAGGTTGGGCAGGTCTCATATTTGCTGTTTATGCTTTTAATTATCTTTGGGCTCCTGTTGTAGATAGAATAAGAATTCCTTGGTTAACACATAAAGTTGGGCATAGACGTGGCTGGATAATTACTATGCAGACTTTAATTTTAATAAGTTTAATATGTTGGAGCTTAATAAATCCTACTGCTAATTTAGCTTTAGTGATTAGTATTGGTTTAATAATTGCAATCGCCTCTGCAACACAAGATATAACTGTAGATGCTCTAAGAATTGAACAAATCGGAGAAAATGAGGGAAAGTCTATGCAGGCTGGTGCAGCAATGGCAGTGGTTGGTTGGTGGACAGGTTATAAATTGGGTGGTGTTGTCGCTCTTAATTCAGCTGAATTTTTTCAAGCGGCAGGTTTTGAA
>MDSW01127425.1_pt1 | contig 17797 bp, 17 predicted proteins | sample 811171 | NCBI WGS metagenome assembly MDSW01 (sample SAMN05326641, study PRJNA326480) | marine metagenome | isolation source: seawater | place: Atlantic Ocean: North West | collected 2012
CCTCCGTGGTTGCGCTTGGCGATGCCGACGTCGACCAGGCCTTGCAGCAATGGCGTCAGGCACAAACCGACGCCGTGGCCGAAGAGCCCAAAGACGATGCCTGATAGCGATATTAAGAACAGCCACCCGCTGGCACCGGGCAGTACCATCGGCATCATGGGTGGTGGGCAACTGGGGCGCATGACCGCGCTTGCCGCCGGACAGTTGGGCTACAAATGCCATATTTTCTGTCCGGACGAAGACAGCCCGGCGTCGCAAGTATCGGCGCAAACCACCGTTGCCGCTTACGATGATATCGATGCGTTGAAGAGCTTTGCCGAACAGGTCGACGTGGTGACGTTCGAGTTCGAAAACATTCCGCATGAGAGCGTCCAGTTGCTGGCCGAACATGCCGTCGTCCGTCCCGGTTGGAAGAGCCTGGCGACCGCGCAGGACCGCCTCGTCGAGAAGGAATTCATCAACACCATCGCACCGACGACCCCCTTCAGACGCGTCACCTCACCCGCAGAACTGGAAGCCGCCGCCGACGAGATCGGCCGTCCAGCGGTCCTCAAGACTGCACGCATGGGCTATGACGGCAAGGGGCAGGTGCTGATCGCACCCGATTGCGATTACGCTGCCGCATGGGCGGAAATGGGCGCCGACATCGGCATTCTCGAAGCCTTTGTCGACCTTTCCCGGGAAATCTCGGTGATCATCGCGCGCTCGCCGGGTGGCGGTGTGGCGACGTACCCACCGGTCGAAAACCGCCACGTGAACCACATCCTGGATACCACCATCGCGCCTGCCGTGATGTCGCCAGAAATGGCGCAGGAAGCCGTTTCCATCGCGCATGCGATTGCCGACGGGCTTGATCTTGTCGGTATCCTGGCGGTCGAGATGTTCGTCACCCGCAAGGGACAAATCCTCGTCAACGAGATCGCGCCCCGCCCGCACAATTCCGGTCACTGGACCATGGACGCGTGCCCGACCAGCCAGTTCGAACAGTTCGTCCGCGCCGTCTGCGGCCTGCCGCTGGGCGACGTGACGCCGCACCACGATGCCGAGATGAAGAACCTGATCGGCTCGGCTGTCCGCGGCTGGGCGGACCTGATGTCGGATGCCGGCGCACGCCTGCACCTTTACGGCAAGAAGGAAATCCGCGAGGGCCGCAAGATGGGCCACGTCAATCGGATCTATTCGCGCGGGCACTGGAAATGACGCCAGCGGCGCCGTCCTGAACTCGATTCAGGAGCCAATGGTCTGAGATTTCAGGGGCCCTGAATCAAGTTCAGGGCGACGGCCATACAATATGCGTCACATCACGCTCTGACGGATGCCTTCCTCGATATCGCTCATGGAGAGCCGGTTCTGCTTGAAGGTCTCGAGCAGTTCGATTTCGACCACCACGGAAGGCTCAAGCTCGGCCATGATCAGGCCGCGGACGAAACTGATCAGTTCCTGCGACTGGCCCGGATAGACGAACAGATTGGTGATCAACTCGCGGCGGATTAACGGCGGGAACTTGATAACCTCGACCGACAGCAGCTTCTTGACCTTCATCGGAATACGCGGATTGCCGAAGATGCGGTCCAGACAAAAACTGTAGATACCGAAATCGAGCCTCCCGGCGACGGCTTTGGTGAACTCCTGGAACTCCTCCAGGAACGCGGGCGCGGAAATCTTGTTTTCCAGCAGTTGCCGCACCACGCCCAGAAACGCCCGGTACCGGAGCCTCGCGGGCGAAAGTTTGTCGCCGAGTTCCGCCTCGATCGCCTTGATCTCGGCCTCGCGGAAGGAATTCTCGAGGATGTGCTTCGCGGATTTGGTAACGACCGGGTCGAGCGCCTGCGACTCGATTAACTGGAACAGGCGCTCATAAGACCGCCGTTGCTTGCGGCTGATGCCCCCGGACCGGCCGAGCGGCAGAAGCGCCGCCTGCGCCACCAGCGGATCACGAGAGTAGATCGTGGCGATTGCTGCTGCGGCGGCGTTGCCCATGTCGTTTTCGCGGAAATCGTCGGTAATAACGAAGCGGCTGCCATCGTGCACGGTCAGGTAACGGCCGAGCTTGGAGCAGGCCAGGAAATGATCCGCCAGATCCGGCTGCGCCGTTCCGCGTTGAGCTTGCTGAAGCGCCATGGGCATCTCCGGTTAACCGCGAAAATCATAGCCGACGCGCACCGGCGATGCGAGTCCTGCAGCTTAAACGCTTACCATGCTTCAAAAACCGGAAATCCGCGGATTTCAGCGGAGGCGAATTCGATTCGTCGGCGATTCTCAGGATGCATCGGCCGACACTCACAAAACCGTGTTCGCACGTGACTGGCAGAGGCCAATTCCCCGTCCCATATGTTTCTCAGCGATGGGAAATCCTCGCAGCCGGAACTCCCCCTTCCGGCGCCGCACTTGCAAACAGTGCGATCTCACCCCTGATTGCGGGGCACGGTCCAAGGACCGTGCCCCGTTTTTCTTTCAAGGTCACGCGGGACGCCGGAAAATCCGGAACGGGTTCGGCAGGCGGTTCAGTTTGTTCCTGATGCGGGCCTGATAACCGGGGATCTTAAGGACGTCGGAAATACGACGATCGAGATATCCCCATGTGTCCCTATGCCCTTCTGAATTGTCGGCGTGCCAGTACAGCACCGTCGTCGTGTAGACGGGGAATAACAGGCCGCGCTTGGTGTAATAGTTGAAATCCGTGGCGTCGTCGCCGGCCCAGTACCAGATGCGGTTGCACGTCTCCCAGGCCAGACGGGCGCCCAGAGCCTTGTGTATCGGCAGTGCCAGATACGCCATCAAGCGGCGGTGCGCCTCTTTATAGGGAGCGCAGGCCTCGATCCGGGCGCGAACACCGGCGGTGACGCGCTCGCGGACCTTCATCGACGCCCCATCCATCTTATCGAGTGCCGCCAGCATCTTGCGGTCGAAATAATCGGACGCATGCGCCGCCATATCCGCCATCCCGCCCGGAAATGCCCGGTAGGCAGCCCCTTCACCCAGTCCGGAGTCGGCTTCGGCCTGTTCCAATGCCTTTTCCGTCCAGCCGTCGAAGGGAACGTGCGGCAATGCAGCTTCAAACAAGCGATCGCGCAGTATCTGGTCGTCGACGCGGGTGCGTTCATGCAGGTCGTTCTCGGCGGTCACGGGCATGATCTCTCCTTTCGGCGAATCCTAACCTATTCGGACGGTTTCGTCATTTCCTCGACGTAGCCGAAGCTCGCGAGATCGGTCATCCGCATGGGGTAAAGAATGCCGTCCAAATGGTCGCATTCGTGCTGTATCACCCGGGCGTGGAACCCTTCGGCCTCGTAATCCAGTTCGTTCCCGTCCAGATCGAGGGCCTGAACGCGAATATGACGGGGCCGGGCTACTTTGCCCGACATACCGGGCAGAGAAAGGCATCCTTCAACCCCCTCTTCCGTGGTTTCGTCCAGGACCGTGATCTCGGGGTTAATCAGCACCGTCAGGGGTTGGCCCTCACCGTCGTTTGTACGGCTTTCAGGGACCATGTAGATCACCATACGAAGCGGTACGTGCACTTGCGGGGCGGCCAGACCGATCCCCGGCGCATCCCGCATGGTATCCAGCATATCCTGCGCCAGGCGCCGGATTCCCGGCTCAGTGGGGTCTGAAACCGGCCGGGCGACGCCCATCAGGGCCGGATGCCCCATGCGTGCGATTTTCAAAACCGCCATTTTTCCTTCCTTTTCAAGCGCCTCGCGTTATCCGAATGGTTAAAAAAATAACGCAATTCGCCCTTCACAGGGCCCCTAAGCTTTGATATAAGGCCCGTCACTCGCAGGGATGGCCCTGCGGACATGGCCGTTGTGCCCTATTTGTAGATAGTTGGAAAGAGACAGACACCCGTGCAAGTCACCGTTCGTGATAACAACGTCGATCAGGCTCTTAAGGCGCTCAAAAAGAAAATGCAGCGCGAGGGCATCTTCCGTGAAATGAAACTGCGCCGTTCGTACGAAAAGCCGTCCGAACGCCGTGCGCGCGAAAAGGCCGAAGCCGTCCGCCGCGCCCGTAAGCTCGAGCGTAAGCGCATCGAGCGCGAGGGTTTCTAAGCACGCCCCATCGACCGTCCCCTCGGGGATGCCGAACATGACGAACCGCCCGAGATTTCTCCCGGGCGGTTTTTGTCGTGTTTGGGGTTATGAATTTGGTGTCTCCGCACCCCGGCGCGCCATCGACGGCAACCGGAACCGGCGCTAAAAGACACCATGCAACGCGACTTGAAACCTCTCTCCCTGCTTGAATTCACCACCATGGTGGCGCTGATGATTTCGATCGTCGCCATGGCCACCGATATCATGATGCCGGCCTTGGGCGTGATCGGCAGCGAACTAGGGGTCGAGGACCCGAACGACGCGCAGCTTGTAATTTCGTCGCTGTTCGCGGGCTTCGCGATCGGGCAGCTCGTCGCCGGACCGCTTTCGGACGCCATCGGCCGTAAACGCACGATCTATATCGGTTATGCGATCTTCATCGCCGGTTGCCTGACGTCGCTCTATGCCACAGACCTTATGACCATGCTCGCCGGGCGCATCCTGCAAGGTCTGGGCGCGGCGCCGTCACGCATCATCACCGTCGCAATCGTCCGCGATAGCTACCACGGGCGGCCAATGGCGCGCGTCATGTCCATCGCCATGGCGGTATTTATCCTGGTGCCCGCCGTCGCCCCCAGCATCGGCCAGGGGCTTATCATCGCCGCCGACTGGCACGCGACGTTCCAGTTCCTGATCGGCATGGCGGTGATCTGCTTTTCCTGGTTCGCCCTGCGCCAGCCGGAAACGCTGACGCCCGAGAAACACCGCCCGTTTTCGCTCAAGGCGATCTATGGCGGAATCCGCGACTTCGCTTCCAGACGCATGGCGGTCGGCTACACGGTCAGCGCCGGGATCGTGTTCGGCGCGTTTCTGGGATACCTCAGCTCGGCGCAGCAGATTTTCCAGACCACGTATCAGCTGGGCGAGCTGTTCCCGATCTATTTCGGGATTGCCGCGCTCGCCATCGGCACCGCGTCCATCGTCAACTCCAAGCTCGTCATGAAACTCGGGATGCGCTATTTGAGCCGCCGCGCGCTGATCGGCATTATTTTCGTCTCCGGCGCCATGCTGATCGGGGCCGCGACCCAATGGCAGGGTATACCGCCCTTGCCGCTATTCATGGCGTGGCTGATGTGCACGTTCTTCTGCGTCGGCATGCTGTTCGGGAATTTCAACGCGCTGGCGATGGAACCGCTGGGCCATATGGCCGGCCTCGGCGCGGCGCTGGTCGGCGCACTGCAGTCGTTCATCTCGTTACCACTGGGTTGGGCCGTCGGGCACTTTTATGACGGCACCGTGCTGCCGCTAATTACCGGGTTTGCGGTGCTGGCGACGCTGTCGATCCTGATGATGTCGTGGACCGAGCACGGTCAGGAGCCGGAAGCCGGGTAACACCCCGCAGATCGTCACTTAGGGAAATATCCCTACAGGGTTCCATCTCCCTTGGGAGAAGGAGGACAGGATGAGGGGCCGTCAATAATGCCCCTTACCCGGCGCGCAAGCGCGCCACCCTCTCCCGGGGGAGAGGGTGCGAGGCCTATTCCAGCGAACCGACGATGTCTTCGGTCATTTCCTTGGCGTCGCCGAACAACATGATGGTGTTGTCGGCATAGAACAGCGGGTTGTCGACCCCGGCATAGCCCGGGCTGAGCGAGCGCTTCACGAACAGCACCGTCCCCGCCTTCTCGACATCCAGGATCGGCATCCCCGCGATGGGCGACGACGGATCGGTCTTGGCGACCGGGTTCGTCACGTCGTTGGCGCCGATGACGTAGGCGACGTCCGCGGTTGAGAACTCGTGATTGATCTCTTCCAGCTCGAACACCTCGTCATAGGGGACGTTGGCTTCGGCCAGCAGCACGTTCATGTGCCCAGGCATGCGGCCAGCCACCGGGTGGATGGCGTACTTAACGTCGATGCCTTCTTCTTTCAGCTTATCGGCCATTTCGCGGACCGCGTGCTGCGCCTGCGCCACTGCCATACCGTAGCCCGGCACGATAATGACCTTGGAGGCGTTGTTCATAATGAACGCCGCATCCGGGGCAGCGCCCGACTTGGCCTGCTTGTCCGGGTCGCTGGACGCTCCCGCACCGCCTGCGCTGTCGCCGCCGAAGCCGCCCAGCAGCACGTTGATGATCGAGCGGTTCATCCCCTTGCACATGATATAGCTGAGGATGGCCCCCGAAGAGCCGACGAGCGCGCCGGTGATGATCAACGCCGGGTTGGCGAGCGTAAAGCCGATACCGGCGGCCGCCCAACCCGAGTACGAGTTCAGCATCGAGACGACCACGGGCATATCCGCGCCGCCGATCGGGATAATGATCAGGAAGCCGATGGCGAACGACAGGATCAGCAACGCCCAGAACGCCGCATAGCTCTCGGACTGGCAGAAGTAGATCAGCAGCGCCAGCATGCTCAGCGCCACAACGAGGTTTAGCAAGTGCTGGCCCGGGAACGTGATCGGGTTCCCCGACATGATGCCCCGCAGCTTTGCGAACGCAATGACAGAGCCCGAGAACGTAATCGCGCCGATGGCCATCCCTAGCCCCATTTCAACGAGACTACCGGCGGGCAGCGACCCGGCCGACCCGATCTCATAGGCTTCGGGGTGATACAGCGCCGCAAGGGCCACGAACACCGCCGCCAAACCGACGAGCGAGTGGAACGCCGCCACCAGTTCCGGCAGCGCGGTCATCTCGATCTTCTTGGCGACAACTGTGCCGATCGCACCGCCGATCAGCACGGCGACGGCGATCCAGCCGTACGAAACCACGTCCGGATGGGCGATGGTGGTCGCAACGGCGATAACCATCCCGATGATGCCAAACAGGTTGCCGCGGCGCGCGGTTTCAGGGTTGGACAGTCCCTTCAGCGCGAGAATGAAGAGGACCGCAGAGATAAGGTAAAAATATCCGACAAGTGTACCGCTCATGTTCCCGCTCCCCTATCTCTGCTTCTTTTTGAACATGGCGAGCATGCGCTGCGTCACGATGAAGCCGCCGAAGATATTGATCGACGCCAATAGCACCGCAAAAAAGCCCATGACCTTGGAAAAGTCCATGATATCAGGCCCAACCGCCAGAAGACCCCCGACGATGATGACCGAGGAGATCGCGTTGGTGACGCCCATGAGAGGCGAGTGCAGCGCGGGCGTAACGTTCCAGACCACGTGATAGCCGACGAAGCACGCCATCACGAAGATGATGAACAGCGAGAGGAATTCCGCCCCGCCACCCGACGCCGCTGCCACGTCGCCGCCGTTGGCGACGACGACCTGGGTCGCCGAATGGGCGAGATCGCCGGCCTGCTGAGCCAGTTTCTCGAGGCCCGTGGCCAGTTCGGCCGCTTTATCCGCAAGGGTCGCTTTATCCATGATCAGGCCCCTTTCCCGTCTTCGGTTTTCTCTTCATCGTCCTTTTTCGCCGCTTTCTTCGGTGCGGGCTTCTTGGCCCCGCCCTTGGCGTCGAGCGCTTCCGCCACCCGGTCGGAGACGACCTTGCCGTCCTTGCAGACCATCGTGCCCTCGACCGTGGCGTCTTCCTCGTCGAACGCGAATTCGCCCTTTTCCTTGTCGAAGTGCGGCGAGACGAAATTGAACAGGTTCTTGGCGAACAGCGCCGACGCGGTTTCCGCGAGCCGGCTCGGCAGGTTCATGCGGCCGTCGATAATGACGCCGTTGTTCGTGGTCGTGACCTCGCCCGGCTTTGTCAGTTCGCAGTTACCGCCGGCTTCCGCCGCCATATCGACGATCACCGCGCCCGGCTTCATGGCTTCGACCATGTCCTTGGAGATCAGTTTCGGTGCCGGCCGGCCCGGAATCAGCGCCGTGGTGACGACAATGTCCTGCTTGGGCAGGTGTTCACGCACCTTCTGTTTCTGCTTTTCGAAATACTCCGGCGGCATTTCCTTGGCGTAGCCGCCTTCGGTTTCAGCCTCTTTCTCCATCTCCGGGTCGACTTCGAGGAATTTACCCCCCAAAGAGGCCACCTGTTCCTTGGTCGCGGGGCGAACGTCGGTCGCCGACACGGCGGCGCCCAGGCGCTTGGCCGTTGCGATCGCCTGAAGCCCGGCGACGCCGACCCCCATGATAAACGCCCGTGCGGGCGGCACCGTACCGGCCGCCGTCATCATCATCGGCATGGCGCGGCCGTACAGTTCGGCGGCGTTCAGGACCGCCTTGTAGCCCGCGAGGTTGGCCTGCGACGACAAGATGTCCATGGACTGTGCCCGCGAGATCCGCGGCATCAGTTCCATCGCGTAACCGGTCGCACCGGATTTCGCGAGAACCTCGACCCCTTCCGGATCCGTCAGTGCCGAGAGGTGCGCGCACACCGCCTGCCCCTTCGACAGCTTGCCGCTTTCGGTCTTGTTCGGCGCGGTGATCTTCCAGACCATGCCGGCGTCCTTCACCGTCGCGGCGAAGTCCTTGGCGATCGACGCGCCGGCATTCTTGAAGGCGTCGTCCGATATCGATGCGCCGTCGCCGGCACCCGATTCCACCACGACCTCACAGCCGAGATTGATCAGCTTTCCGATGACCTCGATGGACGCGGCGACACGGTCTTCACCCGGTGCGCGTTCCTTGGGTATCGCAATTTTCATGACATCCTCTCTCAGACCCGTTCTTCTTGTTTTCGCAACCTTTTTACCGTCTACGCGGTGACGGTCATAAGCAGTTATGACGGTTGCGGGATACTAGCGCAAGTGGCACCCCGAACCTGCCTTTTCAAGAGTCTGCAATGAAATCCCCGACGGCACCGGTGCCGCTTGCCCTAAGGGCCGGAACATAACGTTATCAAGGCGTAACCGGTCGCCCCGATGCAAGCCGGGGGCCAGGGGTCTGCGTCACCTTCTGGCCCAGGGGGATTCCGGACTTCGCCGGAATGACAATCATCAGCATAAGCAATATCGCCATCCCAAACCTGATTTGGGATCCATACCTTGCGCTAAATTCTTATGGAGCCTGACTCATGTTCACGACGACGACTAAAAGTAGTCATTCCGGCCTTTTGGCAACCATATCGATCTCAACCAATGCCCCCTTGGCGAGGCCGGTTACACCGACGCAGGTTCGGGCCGGCAGACGGTCGGCCGGGAAGTAACTTTTGTAGACGTCGTTCATTTCTTCGTAATCACGCTCGAATTCGGTGATGAAGACACGCACCGACAGGACATGCTCCAGCCCGAGGCCGAGTTCCCCCAACACGATGATCAGGTTGTCCATGACGCGGCGGGTCTGGGGGCCGACGCCGTCCGGCAGCGGTTTGGTATCGTCGTCCGGGTCGGTCGGCATCTGCCCGGTCAGCTGCACCCAACCGTCGCACTCGACCGCGTGAGAAAACGGCGCGACGTGTGTCGGCGCGGCGGCGAAATTATGAAAGATCGGTCCCGGCATGCGGCCCCCCTTGTTTGACGGTTTCCGTCAGATCTTGCGTTCGATGTCGTTGTCCTGAAGCACGTTCGTGCGTTTGTCCGGATGACCTTTGAAATCGTCCCTGAGTTCGTCGACGAGCCGCTCGATCTCGGCCAACTTCTCCATTCCCGCCTTGGTCATTTCGTCTTCGTCGAGGCGCGTCAGATACAACCGGAATCCCTGAATGTGATACTGTATCGCGTTCAGGTAATCCGTCACCGAACGGGCACGTCGCATGTAAGCCTGGTGGACGCTGCGCAGACTGTTCACCAGGATCTTCATGATCGCACGTAAGAACGGGTCGGATTTGGCGAGCTTGGCTTCCAGCGTTTTCGCGGGAATTTCGACGACCACGCTTTCTTCCTTGGCGACGGCGTATGCCATGCGCCGGGAGCCGTCGATGATTGCCATCTCGCCGAACAGTTCGCCCGGCATCAACACCGCGAGTTCGACTTCCTCGCCCTCGACGAGCTTGAAAATACCGATGCACCCGCTGTCGACGATGAACGCGGCATCGCCGGGGTCGCCGTCCTTGAACAGCAGTTCACCTTCCTGCAGGAACTTCTTTTTGGTGCCGCCACCTTCGACGAACATGTTATTCCCTCAATTGAGCATCCGGTTGAGTGTAAGCAGAGGCAGCGCCCTCAACAAGCGCACGTGAATTAACCGGACGTCTCGATGTCGACGTCCTTGAGAGCCGCCGCCTGGCGGTCCTTGAGCTTGCCGACGTCGAATCCCTCGATCAGTTCATGAAACGTATTGTGCCAGTTGATCTCGGCCGCCAGATGGGTGAACACACTGCCAAGACCGATGGCGGCCCTGTCCATCAAAACGAACTCACGGGGCGGCGTCACACCCCCGACTTCCTTGAGTTCCGCATGAACCTTGGCGGCGACACCGGCACCGTACTGGACGCCGCTCTTCTCCTGAATGGTCTGCACCTTGTCTTCCAACAACGGTGCGTAGAGGAACGCCGCCCATTGATTCAGGATGCCGATGACTTTTTTGTCGAGGTTCCTGAAACCCCAGGTTTCGTACGCATGCACCGCGAGATCGTGGTCGTCATTCAAAAGGGCGAAATAAAGATCGATCACGGCGCCCACGAACTCGGGCGGGAAGATGCGAATGCAGCCGTAATCCAGCAGATTGATCGAGCCGTCATCACGTGTCGAATAGTTGCCGAGGTGCGGATCACCATGAATGACGCCGTACTTGTAGAACGGTACGTACCACGCCCGAAACATGCTGAGCGCCAGTTTGTTCCGCATCTCCAGCGGCGCCTCCCGACTGTCCAGAAGCGGTTGACCGTCCAGCCACGTCATCGACAGAAGCCGCTTTGTCGAGATATCCGTCAACGGGTCAGGGACGTGCACGCAGTCCTCTCCCGCCAGCATATGACGGTATAGCAACATGTTCCTGGCTTCCCGCTCGTAATCCAACTCTTCGCGAAGCCGTTCGGAAAGCTCCATGTGGATTTCGCTCGGATCGATGGATTTGTCGTAGCGGCGGTAGATCGAGAACACGATCTTCAACTGCCGAAGGTCCGCCTCGACCGCCGAGGACATGTCGGGATACTGGATTTTGCAGGCGAGATCGCGCCCATCCAGAGACCTTGCCCGGTGCACCTGCCCAAGCGACGCCGCCTTGCAGGCATCGCGCTCAAACGTGTCGAAACGCTTCTGCCAGCCGGCGCCCAGCTCTGATGTCATGCGGCGCTTGACGAACGCCCAACCCATCGGGGGCGCGTTGGTCTGCAGCTTGATTAGTTCCTGGGTGTATTCCTCAGGAAGCACGTCGGGCACAGTCGACAATATCTGCGCGACCTTCATAAGCGGCCCCTTGAGACCGCCAAGCGCTTTGTGAATTTCGCGGGCGTGCTCGGCCTTATCCAGCTTGATGCCGAATACCCGGCCGCCGACGGCCTTTGCCGCAACGCCGCTGACGGCGCCGCCGACCCTCGCATAGCGGCGGACGCGGCCGCCGAAACTGTTATCTTCACTCATAGGACCCGTGGTTCCCGTAATTCGGCGCTCAGCTTCCCCGGCCGAGCCCCTCTCCGGCCAGCCATTGGGCGATATCTTCCGCCACCCGCTGCCAGCCGGTTTCCAGCATCATCCCGTGCCCCATTCCCTGATATATATGGGCTGCGCGGCCGCAAATGGAACCCGTCCAGTGCACGTGTGCAGGTGGAATGAGCGGATCGTTCCCGGCCCCAACGACCTTGATGGGTGTGCCCCATACCGCCATCACGTTCGGCAGGTACGGCGCGTAAAGCCCGGCGACGGCAAGCCGGCTTTCCGCCTGAAAACGGCCGATGTAGCGCGCCGCCACCGAATGCGGCACCGCGTCGGAAAACAGCGATGCATGCAGGGTGTCGACACTTGCCATCTGGCCGGCATGCACGGCGGCGACATCGATCGCCAGCGCCGGGTTCGACATCAAAAGCTGCATGGCGGGTGCGGCAAGTCCGGTCGGCGGCACCGGCGCCATCATCACCAGTGCGGCGACATTGCGCACCTCCGCCGCGCGCCAGGCCAGATACCCCCCCATGGAATGTCCGATCAGGATGGGCGGCTGGTCGAAACTGTCGACCGTGGCATAGACCGCGTCCAGATAATCGGTGAGGGTGAAATCCTGAAGTCGCTCATAGTCCGGCCGCCCGCGCCGCCCCGGCAGATCGATCGCCGAAACGTCGAAACCGGCATCCGCGAACCACGGCATGAAATGCTCGTCCCAGCACCAAGCGCCCGCAAAGGCGCCGTGGATAAACAGGATCGGCGGTGCGCCGTTCGGTTTATTTGCTTTCCTGGAAACGATGTGAACGTCCATACCGGCGCTCATTCAGGAAGGTCCTGCTCAAGCTCATCGATAAACCCGGATATGACGTCGAGCCCCAGATTCCAGAACGCCGGGTCGGACGCATCCAGCCCAAACGGCTGAAGCAGCGCCTTGTGCCTAAGCGTCCCGCCGGCGGCCAGCATGTCGAAGTACTTTTCCTGAAACTTCGGATGGCCGTCCTGATATAGCCCGTAAAGTGCGTTCACAAGGCTGTCGCCGAACGCATAGGCATACACATAAAACGGTGTATGCACGAAATGGGGAATATAGGCCCAAAGCGTGCTGTACTCCTCGTCGAGCCGTATGGCGTCGCCAAGGCTTTGAGCCTGCGTTTCCATCCAGATATCGCCCAGTTGATCGGCCGTCAGTTCACCGGATTTACGGCCGTCATGAACGCGTGTCTCGAAACAATGAAAGGCGATCTGACGGACCACGGTATTCAGCATGTCCTCAACCTTGCCGGCCAACAGCACCCGGCGTTTGGCGGCGTCTTTTTCAGCGTCGAGGATCGCGCGGAACGTCAACATTTCACCGAACACCGACGCGGTTTCAGCAAGCGTCAACGGGGTGTTCGAAAGCAAGGTCCCCTGCGGTGCGGCCAGCACCTGATGCACGCCATGGCCCAACTCGTGCGCCAGGGTCATCACGTCCCGCGGCTTGCCGTAGAAGTTCATCAAGACGTAAGGGTGGGCGGACGGCACGACCGGGTGCGCGAAAGCACCTGAGTTCTTGCCGGGCCGGGGCTCAGCGTCGATCCAGCCTTTGTCGAAGAATGTCTCGGCCGTTTCCGCCATTTGCGGCGCAAAACCCGCATAGGCGTCAAGGACGGTTTCGCGCGCCTGATCCCACGAGAACCGCCGCTCCTCGGTTTTCGGAAACGGTGCGTTTCGGTCCCACCAGTTCAGTTCGTCGACACCGAACCAGCGTGCCTTGAGCGCGTAATAGCGATGGCTGAGCCGTCCATAGTTCGACGTGACCGCATCGGCGAGCGCATCAACAACCTCGTCCTCGACCTGGTTGGCAAGGTTTCGGCTCGAAAACGGGCGTGGGAAATCGCGTTTGCTATCCTCGATCTCCTTATCCTTGGCGATGGTATTGGTCACCAGCGAGAACAACCGAATGCGCGATTTCAGCCCCGCCGAAAGACTATGCCCCGCGCGTTCGCGAACCTTCTTGTCGCTGTCCGAGAGGCGGTTCAGGACTTCGCCTAGCGTCAGGCTTTCCTTGCCGTACACGAACCGCAGTTCCGCCATGGTTTCATCGAACAGCCGCGCCCATGCCGAGCGGCCCGTCACCGACTTGTCGTGCAGGAGTTGTTCGAGATCGTCGGCAAGCTGATAGGGCCGCATCAGACGTTCGGCCTCGATCCAGGGGCGGTAACGCGCCAACGCCGGGTCGGCAAGCTTGTCTTCCATGGCCGCATCGTCGATGCGGTTCAGTTCCAGCGTGAAGAACAGCGTCAGCCCGGTGATGTCGTTGACCCGTTCCTGGCACGACTGATGAAAACGTGAAATATCCGGATCCGCTGTATCGGCGGCGTGAAGCAGCTGCGCGTAGCTGATGACCTTGAAAGCACGCTCCAGAATTCCCTCATAAACCTCGACTGCGGCGCCCAGTTCGGCGCCGTTCATTGCGTCAAGGCGGCCTTGGTGGGCGCTCTGGAACGCCCGCGCATCGGCTTCGGCGGCGGCAAGGTCGGCTTCCAGCGCGGCGTCGTCAGGCCCCTGATAGAGGTCGGCAAGGTTCCAGACCATCGATTCCGGGGCTGTTTGAGGTTTCTGCGCAGTCGTCATGGTGTTTGGATACCCGTCTCAAAGAATTTATAAAGTCACTCGGCGCGGTTTTGCCAACATCACGAAACACCGATGTCGGTATGACCGCAAGGGAGGACAAAGAAAAAATGAACGTCGATCAGTGGCCCAATCTTGCCACCATGTTTTTCGAACAGGCGGCGACCTATCGCGAGCAGCCGTTTTTATGGAAGAAACGCGACGGTGTCTATGAAAGCCTGACCTGGTCGGACGCCAACGCCCGCGCCATCGCCTTGGCGCGGGGCCTGCTGTCGCTCGGGGTTCAGTCCGGCGACCGTATCGTGCTGGTGTCCGAAAACAGGCCGGCATGGCCGATCGCCGACATCGCGATCATGGCGGCCGGCGGCATCACGACACCTGCCTATACCACGAACACCCCGGCCGATCACCGCCATGTCCTGACCGACAGCGGTGCCAGGGGCGCTATCGTCTCGACGACAAAGCTCGCCGAAAAGGTGCTGTCTGGGACAGACGGATTGGATCATGTCGAGTTCGTCATCGTGATGGAGGATCTGCCCAAGCACAGTGGTGGCCCCAAGGTGCTGCGCATGGCGGATATCCTGGAAACAGGTCAGGCTCGGCACGAGAACGTGTACAAGATGGCGGAGCAGATCGACCGCAGCGACACCGCCTGCATCATCTACACGTCCGGCACCGGCGGCACGCCAAAGGGCGTGATGCTTTCGCATGGCTCGATCCTTCACAACTGTGCCGGCGCAGTGGACGCGCTGCGCGACCTGAAGCTGGAGCGCGAAATCTTCCTCTCGTTCCTGCCCTTGAGCCACTCCTACGAGCACACCGCGGGTCAGTTCTTCCCGATCGCGATCGGTGGCGAAATCTATTATGCGGAAGGCGTCGAGAGCCTGTCGGCGAACATGCTGGAGGCGCGGCCGACAATCATGACAGCCGTCCCGCGGCTCTACGAAGTGCTGCACCAGCGGATCATCCTCGGCGTCGAAAAATCCGGCGGCCTCAAGAAAGCGATGTTCGAGAGGACACTCGCGCTCGGTAAGAAGCGTTACCACGACGGAAAACTCGGACTGGTCGACTGCGCGCAGGACCGGGTGCTCGACAAATTGGTCCGCGACAAGGTGCGCGGCCGTTTCGGTGGACGGCTGAAGGCACTGGTCTCAGGGGGCGCGCCGCTCAACCCGGATATCGGCCTCTTCTTCACCGCACTCGGACTTCGTATCCTGCAAGGGTATGGCCAAACGGAATCCGCCCCGGTGATTTCGGTCAACCGCGCACCCGATGCCCGGCTTCACACGGTCGGTCGACCCCTTCCCGACACCGAGGTCCGGATCGCTGACGACGGTGAAATCTGCGTGCGCGGAGAACTGGTCATGCAGGGGTACTGGAACAACGAAGACGCCACCAACGAAGCGATCAAGGATGGATGGCTGCTTACCGGCGATGTCGGCGATTTCGACGACAACGGTCATTTGATGATCACCGACCGCAAGAAAGACATCATCGTCAACTCGGGCGGCGACAACATCGCGCCGCAGCGCGTGGAAGGCATCCTGATCGCGGAACCGGAATTTTCGCAAGCCATGGTGTATGGGGACAAACGCCCCAATCTCGTAGCCGTCGTCGTTCCCGACGAGGGCTGGTTGACGGAATGGAAGCGCGCCAACAAAAAGAAAGGCGATTTGGCAGACCTGGCCAAGGATAAGGAACTCCACAACGCCCTCGCCCCTGCCTTCGGACGCGTCAACAAGTCGCTCAGCAACATCGAAAAAGTGCGGCGCTTCATCATCGCGTCCGAGCCGTTCAGCGTCGACAACGAGCAATTGACCCCGACCATGAAGGTGCGCCGGCATGTCGTCAAAGCCGTCTACGGGGACCGTCTCGAAGCGCTGTACAAGTCCTGATGAAAGGGCGCTGACGTGACCGATATGACTTCCGTTGTCCTGTTGGGGTTCGTCGGCAGCCTGCTGGCCGGGCTTTGCACCTCGATCGGCGCGATACCTGCGCTTGTTTTCGGACGACCCGGCGAACGCACGGAAACCCTGATGCTGGGGTTCGCCGCCGGGGTGATGCTTGCCGCCAGTATTTTTTCGCTGATCCTCCCGGGGCTGGACGCCGCCGCCGCCGTGTTCGAGAGCGAGTACGCTCAGGCCGGCCTTGCCGTCTGCGGGATTTTGCTAGGGGGTGCTGCGCTCTGGATGATCCACCAGTTCGCACCGCACGAGCATTTTATCTCAGGCCCCGAGGGTGCGGATCCGAAAGATCTCGCGCGGATATGGCTGTTCATCATCGCCATCACGCTGCACAACTTTCCTGAAGGCATGGCCGTCGGCGTCGGCTTCGGCGGCAGCAATATCGACAACGGCCGCGCGCTGGCCGTCGGCATCGGCATTCAGAACATTCCCGAAGGGCTGGCGGTCGCCGCCGCGCTGCTGACGCAGGGATATTCTCGGTTCCGCGCCTTTCTGGTGGCGTCGCTGACCGGCCTGGTGGAACCCGTCGGTGGGGTCGTCGGCGCCAGCGTCGTCAGCTTTTCAGAATTCATGCTGCCGTGGGGACTGACTTTCGCGGCGGGCGCCATGATCTGGGTGATCTCGGATGAAATCATTCCGGAGACCCATCGCAACAAGGTCGCAATCTACGGCACCGTCGGCATCATGATCGGGTTCGTCAGCATGATGTTCCTGGACGTTACCCTGGGCTGAGATCGCCTAAATCTGCGGGTCGGGCCGGGCTCGTAGCGCCTGCTTGCGTTTGCGCTCGCGGATGGAAATGTAAATACCCGTCGCGACGATCACCGCGATACCGCACCACGTCAGTTCGTCCGGAAAGTCTCCGAACCAGAGATATCCGAGCACCACGGCGGCGACCATCTCGAAGTAGCCGAACGGCGCCAGCAACGACGCTGGGGCCTGCTCGTAGGCTTTGACCAGCAACCAGTGGCCGATAACCGCCGCGAAGATGATCATCACGATCAAGCCCATCGCGCGAAGATCGGGGAGCTGCCAATGTGGAATGATGAACGGCGTCAGCACCGCCGCCCCGACCACGGACTGATAAAATACCGTGACCCAAGGATCGCTACTGCCGCTCAGTCGGCGGGTCAGCAGATTGAACAGCGCAAAGCACACGGACGCCGCGAGCACGTAATACACCCCGGCCGGCACTTCCTGAAATCCGGGACGGATGATCAGTAACGACCCGCAAAACCCGATCAGCACCGCCAAAAATCGCCGGATACCCACCTTCTCGTTTAACAAAACCGGCGCAAGCAATGTGATCAAAAACGGATAGACGAAATAGACGGCAAGCGCATCGGCCATCGGCATCGTCACGAGTGCCGAAAAGAACAAGACGGTCGCCGTCGCCAGCATGACGGCGCGGAAGACCTGCATCTTCCAACCGGGGCCCGTCATTTGGCCGATGGTGCCGGTTTTAAAAAGAATCGGGGACAATAGGACAGCGGACAAGGCGAACCTCGCCCACGCAACCAGCACCGGCGCATAGCCCTGCCCGCCGAGATCCTTTGCCGCCACATCCATCAATGGAATGACGGTGAACCCCGCGACCAGAAACGCCGCCCCCTTGATCAGGTCGGCGTCAGCGTCCGATCGCAGCACTTAACCGTTACCGTCGAGAAATGATTTGGCCCAGCGTATGACGTCGTCGGGCGCTTCCTCGGGCAGGAAGTGACCGCTCTTGGCAATGCCCTCGCCGTCCACGTCGTACGC
>MDSW01138425.1_pt1 | contig 17797 bp, 18 predicted proteins | sample 811171 | NCBI WGS metagenome assembly MDSW01 (sample SAMN05326641, study PRJNA326480) | marine metagenome | isolation source: seawater | place: Atlantic Ocean: North West | collected 2012
CCACTACGTTGATAGGCTGGGTGTGGAAGCGCGGTAACGCGTGCAGCTGACCAGTACTAATAGCTCAATTGGCTTGATTTATGCACTGAAAAAAATTTTTATATACTACAAAAGTTGTTCAACATTTGCAGTCCGTTATTGGAACTTTTTTCTGGATGGAATTGAAATCCATAGATGTTTTCTCTATTTATTACGGCCGGAATTTTTAAACCATAAATTGTTTCAGCAATTACATGACTTTGATTCTCAGGGACGTAATAATATGAGTGAACAAAATACAAGTTAGTTTTTGTTTCAATATTTTTAAAAATTTCATTTTGATGAAGAATATTTAGCTCATTCCAACCTACATGCGGAATTTTCAATTTATCCTTTGTTTTAATTTTAATTACTTTTCCAGGTATTAAGTTTAATCCTTTTGATTTTCCATGCTCATTTCCTTCGGAAGATAAAAACTGCATACCTAAACAAATACCTAAAAATGGTTTTCCCGCTCTTACATGGAGATCCAGTTCTTTTTTTAGCTCTACACACTTAGCTAAATTATTAGAAAGATTAAGATACGAACCCACCCCCGGCAAGATCATATTTGAAACTTTTTTAATATCTTTGGAGTTATTTTCTCTTAAAATTATCGTATCATGACCTAAACTTTTAACAGCGTTTTGTATTGATTTTAAATTGCTTAAACCAAGGTCAATAATTCCAATCATAAATTTGCATTATATATCCGATTTTCAATAAAACTTTGTACACCACATATAGATATAAATCAAAATAAACCACAAAATATGAGCAAAAACAATTCTTTAGCTTTACTGTTCAAAAAATGAACGTTATAAACGTTCAATTATTGAACATATGAAAAACGAGCAAGATCATTTTGAAGTTTTAAGAAGAATAAAGAAAAAACCTGACTTCTCTCAAAGAGAATTAGCCGAAGATTTAGGTTTTAGCTTAGGTAAGCTTAATTATTGTCTAAAAGCTTTAAAAAAAAAAGGATACGTTAAATTAACAAATTTTCAAAAACAATCGAATAAAATTAAATATCTTCAATATGTAATTACCCCTAAAGGAATAGCTGAAAGAACAAAATTAACAATAAATTTCATGAGGAAAAAAATGAAAGAATACGATGAATTAAAAAAAGAACTTGAGGATAATTAAATGTGGACAGTAATAAAATTTGACAAAAAGAAAATCAGCTTACTTAAACAAGATTTATCTAAATATTTAGGAAAAGATTTTGTTTTTTATAGACCAAAAATTCAAATTGAAAAGTATTATAAAAATAAATTAATAAAAAGAGATTTTGAAATTTTAGGTGATTATTTATTTTGCCACCACAAATCTTTTTGTAAAAAAAATATTTTAGATATGTTGAAATTCTCAAGAGGTCTAAAGTATTTTGTTTCAGGTTTTGTAGAGTTTCAAAATGATTTAAATGATTTCATTAAAAAATGTAAAAATTTAGAGGATGCTAATGGTTATATTTCAAAAAATTTATTTGATATTAAAATTAATCAAAAATACAAATTTAATTCAGGCCCCTTTGTCAGTAAATTATTCAAGATTGTAGAATTGGAGAAAAGTAGAATAGGAATTGTTATGGGTAATATAAGAACAAATTTCAAAAAAGAAGAATTTTTATTTACCCCTGTTTAAAGAAAATATGATGAAAAAAATTGTAAAAAGGTATATTTTGCAAAGTGCGGAGCTTTGCCGTAATAAAAAATTTAAATGTTAAATAATAAATCATTATTAGTAACTGGTGGGACAGGATCTTTTGGTAAGACGTTTGTGAAAAAAATTTTGAGAACTTTTCCAAAAATTAAAAGACTTGTTATATTTAGCAGAGATGAGCTTAAACAATATGAAATGTCTCAAGAGATTCCCGAGAGCAAATATCCTGCAATAAGGTATTTTATTGGAGATGTAAGAGATTTAAACAGATTACAATATGCGTTAGAGAACATTGACATTGTTGTTCACGCTGCAGCGTTAAAACAAGTGCCAACTGCGGAATATAATCCTACAGAATTCATAAAAACGAACGTAATAGGTGCACAAAATATTATTGAGGCATCAATACAAAAAAAAGTAAAAAAAGTTATCGCTCTTTCTTCAGATAAAGCAACAGCACCAATTAATCTTTATGGCGCTACAAAGCTTTGTAGTGATAAATTATTTGTAGCTGCAAATAATTACTCCGGGTCTCGCCCAATAAGTTTCTCTGTCATAAGGTATGGAAATGTTATGGGTTCTAGAGGCTCAATAATTCCGAAATTTATAAAAGATGCTCCTAAAGGCACATTAACAATTACAGATAAAAGAATGACAAGATTTAATATTTCTCTTGAGGAAAGCGTTGAGCTAGTTCTTCATGGTATCAAAAAATCTATTGGTGGAGAAATTTTTATTCCAAAAATTCCTTCCTATAGAATTACAGATTTAGCTAAATCAATAGGCCCTAGCTGTAAAATTAAATACGTAGGCGTTAGATCTGGTGAGAAAATTCATGAAGAGATGATCACTGCTAGTGATAGTTTTACTACTTATGATATTGGGAAGTATTATGTAATATTACCAAGTAATAATAATAATATTCTTAAAAAGATAAAAAAAATTTACAAAACAAAACCTGTTAAAAAAGGTTTTAACTATAACTCCGGAACAAATAGCAAGTTTCTTTCAATTCTTGAATTAAGAAAATTAATAAAGAAACATTTAAATTATTCTTTTTAAAATAAATATTATTTATGTCCTCAAGCAAAAAAGTGGTTGCAATAGTTCAGGCTAGAGTTTCATCAATTAGATTTCCGTATAAGGTTTTACAAAAAATCGGAAATAAAACCGCTATCCAGATCTTGCTTGAGAGATTATCTTTCTCTAAAAAAATCGATAAAATAGTTGTTGCAATTCCAAAAGACAAAAAGGAAAAAATTCTAAAAAACCACATTGTGAATTTAGGAAATGAAGTTTTTGAAGGGCACAAAACAGATCTGGTTGATAGGTATTACAAAGCTGCCAAAAAATTTAAAGCTGATGTTATAGTAAGAGTAACAGGCGACTGTCCATTAATTGATGTAAATATTTTAGATGAGATGGTAGAAAAATTTCTTCTTAATAAGTTTCATCTTGTTTTAAATTACAAACCTCCAACATTTCCCAATGGTTTGGATTTGGCTATTACAGATTTCATAAGATTAAAAGAAGTTTGGAACAAGGCAAGAAAATCTTCAGATAGAGAGCACGTAATGCCTTATTTAATTAGAAATAAGAGTTATAAAAAATTCAATTTTAAAAATAATGTAAATTTTTCAAAAGAGAGATGGACATTAGATGAAAAAGAGGATTTTCAAGTTATTTCAAATATTTTTAAAAATTTGAAAAATTATCATTGCAACTTTAATGAAATAATAAGACTTAGAAAAAGTAAGCCAAAGATTTTTTATGCAAATAAAAATATTCCAAGAGATGAAGGATCAAAATTAAACACTGGCCAAAAACTTTGGAAGAGAGTAAAACAAATTATTCCATTTCATATTTTAAACACAAAAGAATTTAAAAAGATTTCAAAAAATGAAGTTCTACTTACCAACCTTATGGTTTGGTGTAATAAAAATAGATAAATGAATAAAAAAAAAAAAATTTTAATTTTCGGTGCATATGGCTTTTTAGGCTCTCATTTAAGTAATTTTTTGAAAAAAAAAGGCTACAAGATTTTTAGACAAGGACGTGGTAAAAAAAGTCAAATTATTTTGAACCCCTCTAACACTAAAATGCTTAAAAAAACTTTATTATCCATAAATCCACAAGTAATTATAAATCTTATTGCTGAAACTGACGTAAATAAATGTGAAAGTAATTTTAGGAAAGCTAAATATGTAAACGCGGGAATTGTTAAAAATATAGTAAGAGCAATTAAAAAAATTGATGATAAACAAAAAAATTTCTTTTTTGTTCACATATCAACCGATAGTGTTTATGGAAGTAGAGGTCCACACACAGAAAATAAAATAAAATTAATTAATAATTATGCAAAAACGAAATACTTAGGTGAATTAGAAGCAAAAAAAATAAAATCAGTCATTCTAAGAACTAATTTTATAGGAAAAGATAAAGAAAATAAACGTAAGCCTTTGTCTGACTGGATTATAAATTCTTTGAGAAAACGTAAAAAAATTAAAGTTTTTAATGATGTTTTATTTTCACCTTTACATTTGTCTAGCCTATCAAAAGCAATGGAGATAGTTCTTAGAAAAAAAATCACTGGCACTTTTAACGTTGGCGCCAAAGGCCACATTAGTAAAGCAAATTTCGCTTTTAAATTGTGCAAACATCTCAAGCTTAACGAGAATTTATTGGAAAAAACTAACTATTCACAATCAAAATTTATTGTTAAAAGGCCATTAGATATGAGAATGAAAGTAAAAAAGTTTGAAAAGATTTATAAAACAATATTACCAAGCATCTTTAACCAGATCAAACTAACAGCTCAAGAGTATAAAAAATGAAAAATTTCAAAATAAACAATAACATGATTGGCGACAAACAAAAAATTTATTTTATTGCAGATATCGCTGCTAATCATGATGGAAAACTTGAGAGAGCTATTAAATTAATTGATCTAGCTAAAGAGAGCGGTGCAGATGCAGCTAAATTTCAACATCATGACGTAAAAAAATATGTTAGCGATTATGGGTTTAAGAATTTGGGGGAGAAGAAAAGTCATCAAAAAAAATGGAAGAAAAGTATTTTTGAAATTTATAAGGATGCTGAGGTACCAAAAGATTGGACTTCAAAGCTTAAGGAACATTGTGATAAAATTAAGATTGATTTTATGTCTACACCATATGATCTAGACGCCGTTGATCATTTAGATGATTATGTATCAGCTTTTAAAGTAGGTTCAGGTGATGTTGCATGGGATGCAATGTTATCAAAAGTTGCATCAAAAAAAAAACCAGTTTTTTTTGCTACTGGAGCTGCAACCGAGCAAGAAGTAATAAATGCACATAATATTGTTTCTAGTCAAAATAAAAACTTTTGTATTATGCAATGTAATACAAATTATACTGGTTCAATTGAAAATTTTAAATACATTAATTTAAATGTTCTTGGGTCTTATAAAAAACTTTTTCCCGATGCTATTTTAGGGCTTAGTGATCATACTCCTGGTCATGAAACTGTATTAGGTGCAGTACCCTTTGGAATCAAAGCTGTTGAAAAACATTTTACGGATGATACATCTAGAGATGGTCCAGACCATCCTTTTTCAATGGATCCAAAAAGTTGGAAAGAAATGGTATCCCGAACAAGATTTCTTGAGCAAGCAATGGGAGACGGAATTAAAAAAATTGAAATCAATGAGAAAGAAACTTCAGTGCTACAAAGAAGAGCAATTAGATGCGTAAAAAACTTAACTAAGGGCCATACAATTAAAAAAGAAGATATTGAATTTCAAAGACCATGTCCAAAAAATGCATTCACTCCAAACGAGGTGAGTTTAGTTGTTGGAAAAAAAATCAAAAAAGATTTAAATAAGGGACAACATTTAAGTAAAGAAGATTTAGTTTAAATGAAAAAAAATATTTTAATTGTTGTGGCTCATCCTGATGATGAAATTATAGGATGTGGCGGCTATATATCAAGATTTAAAAAGCAGAGTAACTTTAAAGTGCTCATTATTGCAGAAGGAAGCAGCTGTAGATTTAAAAACATATTCAAAGAGAAAAAAGAAATTCAAAAAAAAGTTGAATTAAGGAAACGTCAAGCAAAAAAAGCACTAGCTTTATTTTCAATAAAAGATGTTACCTTTTGTGATTTACCTTGTGGAAGTTTAAACTCAATTCCTTCAGTAAAGATTAATCATTTAATTGAAAAACAAATTAAGATTTTTAAACCTGAAAAAATTCTGACTCACTCCTCGGAGGACCTACACCCAGATCACCGTGCAGTATTTCACTCCGTAATGCAAGCTACAAGACCAATAAAAGACAATACCGTGAAAGAAATCTTAAGTTTTGAGATTTTATCAAGTTCTGAATGGGCTTATTCTTCTATTTTTAAACCGAATTATTTTATCAAACTAAGTAAAAAAAATATTAATGAAAAATGGAAAGCTCTTAAATGTTATAAAGAAGAAATTCAAAAAAAACCCCTTCCTAGATCTTTTTTTGGTGTAAGCACTTTAGCAAGTTTTAGAGGGATCCAATCAGGAAACGAGTTTGCCGAAGCTTATTGCCAAGTCAGAGCAATAAAATAGTATGAAAATACTTTGTGTTGGATACAGATCCTGGGCTTTAGATATTTATAAGCAAATTAAAAAAGCTAAAAATCACAAAGTTTTAATATTGAAGAAAGTAAACATTAAAAGGATTTTAAATTTTAAGCCAGATTATCTTTTATTTTATGGTTGGAGCAATATGGTAAGTGATAAATTGATAAATACTGGAAAATGTATCATGCTACACCCCTCAAAGCTGCCTTTATATAGGGGAGGTAGTCCTATTCAAAATCAGATCATTAGAGGAGTGAACATTTCAGCTGTTACTCTTTTTAGAATGAATAAAAATATTGATCAGGGAAATATTATCTTACAAAAAAAAATAAGTCTTAAAGGATCAATTGATGACATTTTTAAAAGGATTACAAATGTAGGTTATGAATTAACTTTAAAAATGTTAAAAGGAAATTTTAAAGAAAAGAAACAGCCCAAAAATTCAAAAATTTATAAAAGAAGAAGACCACATGAAAGTCAAATTACTTTGAATGAAATAAAAAATAAAAGTGCAAAATATCTTTATAACAAAATTAGAATGCTTGGTGATCCATATCCAAATGCTTATATTTTGACCAAAGACAAAAGAAAAATTTTATTAAAGGTAGTAAAAATAAAATAGTTGAATGCTTAAAAAAACACTTATAGCTATTCCTGCGTATAATGAGGAAAGCAACATAAAGAATATTGTTTTGGAGTGTAAAAAACTTTCAAAAGTCATTGTTGTTAATGACGGATCTGATGATCAGACAGAAACTTTCGCAAAGAGATGTGGTGCAAAAGTCATAAATCATAAAAATCGTCTTGGGTATGAAAATTCAATTTATACAGCTGTTAAATATTTTGTGAAATCAAAATATACAAAGATTATTTTTTTAGATGCAGATGGAGATCATCCAAGTTCTTTTATTAAAAAATTCGATAAAGATCTTAATCAATTTGATATTGTTTGTGGAATAAGACAAAAAGTAAACAGGTTTGGAGAAAAATTTTTTATTTTCTTGTCTAAATTGATTTGGAACCTCAATGATCCGCTATGCGGCATGAAGGGTTATAAACGCTCCTTTTTAGAAAAAACTTTCAAAGAAAAAAAATTTAATTCTATCCATACCTTCTTTTTAATAAACGGAAAAAAAAAAAAATTTAAAGTTAAGGAGATAGATATAAATAATAAACCAAGAATTATCGACTCAAAATTTGGGTCTGGTTTATCAACTAATTTTAATATTATACTCACCTTCTTTAAGTGTTTAATTTTTATCAGGTAATGAAAAAAATTATAAAAGTCCTAAAACAAATTTTCAGTTTTTTATCATTTAAAAAACAAAAAAAGAAAAAGGATAAAGAAAGCACAGACGATATTTATCCATTATGGTAAAAAAAAATATACATTTAATAAGTCTAATTATCATTACGATAATTTTTTTAAGACAAGAAAATATTTTTATAAATTATTTGTTGGGGTCTTTAATTATAATCGAAACCTTATTTCTTGTGGTCTTTTTTCTCAAAAAAGGGGAGATTTATAAGTTTAAAATAGTCAGTGGCTCTAAGAGTCTTTTTGTAAGACCTCATCCATACCTTCCTTTTGAAACTAAACCAAATTTTTTAATTAAAAACGATGTTAATGTTCAAGACAAGAGAAACAAAAAATATTTAACACCTAAATACCTTAAAACTAATAGCTTTGGATATTGTGATGGCGAATTCGGAGATAGGGAACCTGCGAAAAACGACATAATTAAGGTTTGTTGTTTAGGAGCTTCTACAACAGGAAATTATCTTTTCTTTCAAAATAAAAATATTTCTTTTCCTATAATTTTAGAACAAGAAGTTAAAAAAAAAACAAAAAAAAAAATTGAGGTAAATAACTTTGGTCAAGGTGGATACAATAGTCAAGAATTGCTCATTTCATTTTTAACAAAAATAATTTTTACAAAACCGGACATTTTAATCTTATACCACGGACACAACGATATAAGATCTTATCTAGCTAATGATTTTAAATTTGATTACTCAAACTCAAGAGTGAGTATTTTAAAAAATATTTGGAAATTAAAACTTTTCAGTTATTTAAGTGTCATACCTTTAGGATTTGTGAATAAAATTGTAGATAAGTTTTCACTTCAAAATTCTTTACTTAATTTCATTTCTAATAATGAGATAAACTTTAAAAATTCTGCTAGAAAAGGTTTAGAGGTTTACAAAAAGAATATCGAATGTATCGTAGATATTTGTATTCAAAGAAATATAAAAGTAATTTTAAGCACATATTGTTACAAGAAAAACCAGACACAATTATCAAAAAAAATAAAAAAAATTATTGATAAAGAAAATTTGGTTATGAAACAAATTGCTAAAAATAAAAAAGTTTTTTTTGTAGATAACAATAAGTTAATTAAAAAAAATAATAATAACTTTCTTGATACTGTGCATTTTACTCCTGACGGTATGAAAAATATTGCAAAAAATTTTAAGCCTTTTGTTCTAAAGTGCCTAAAAAAAATTTAAAAATCAAATTCAATAATTAAATGATGCAGGATTTAAAAAAAGTTCTTGGAAATAAAAATATTTATACTTTAAAAATATTTATATTTTTAAATATTTTAATGTTTTTTTTAGAAGCTATGAGTATACTTTCCATTCCACTTTTTGTAAGTTCAATCGTTGACTCTGAACAATTACTCAATAAAATTAATAATTTTAAAATTATTAATTTTTTCGATCTAAATAAATTTTCTTTAATTAAGTACATTTCGATATTAGTTATATTAATTTTTCTGTTTAAAAATTTGTTTCTTCTCATTCTAAATTTTTATCAAGGAAAATTTATAGAAAAGGTTAAAACAGATACTTCTAACTCATTATACAAACACTATTTGAACATGCCTTACTTAGGCCATTTAAACAAAGATCCATCAACTTTAACAAGAAATGTAATAGTTTCAACAGAAGGCCTTTTTATTTTTATAAATCATTTAATGAATTTAACAAGAGAAAGCGTTGCCATTTTGGTAATTTTACTTTTACTAATTTGGACTTCACCAATTTTATCTGTATCTTTAATTATTTTTTTCTCAATCTTAATTTTATCATACCTAAGAATAATAAAACCAAAAATAAAACTAAAATCTAATTTTAATAATCAACTCAGAAAACAAATTACACAATTAATTTTTGAGTCTTTTAACTCAATTAAAGATTTAAAAGTTTCAATGAAAGAAAAATACATTCAAAACTTTTTTAGTACTAATATTTCAAAATATGAAAAAAATTTATTTTATTTTCAATTTAATGAGAAATTACCAAAGATATTTCTAGAGCTCTTCTCAATAATTATTATTTCGCTTGTTGCACTGATATTTTTTTCTTTTACTGAAAATTTTACAAACTACTTAGCTCAAATATCGTTAATTGTGATATGTATATTCCGTTTTATTCCAGCATTTAACGGAGTAGCAGTTAGTTCAGTATATCTGAAGATTGCTAGACCAGATCTCAAAAATTTAAGTAATGAAATACTAGAAATTAAAAAATTCAATGAAGAAAGAAATTTTAATATGCAAGAAAACAAATTGGACTTGTTAGATGAAAAACATAAGAATAGTTTTCTTTTAATTAAAAATTTAAATTTCAACTATAATGAAAAAACCTCACCAATTTTTGATGTCAATCTAAGAATAAATAAAGGTGATATTATTGGTATTACAGGGGACTCTGGTGCTGGAAAAAGCACTCTTTTTTATTTAATGCTTGGGCTGCTTTCACCACATAAAGGAAATATTTTTTATAAAGATAAGAGTATTTTTGACAATTTGACAGAATGGAGAAAAAAAATTTCATATGTTTCTCAAAATAGTTTTTTGTTGGACGGAACGATTCAAAAGAATATTGCTTTTAATTATGTTGAAGATGAAAAAATTGATAAGAATAAAATCAATAAGGCATTATCAACAGCAGAATTGAAAACTAAAGTTGATAAGCTTAGCGATGGTTTAAATGCTCAAGTAGGACATGGTGGTATCAAACTATCAGGGGGTGAAAAACAAAGAGTAGCAATATCAAGAGCTCTATACAATTCTCCAGAAATAATCTTCATGGATGAGTCCACAAGCGCGTTAGATGTCGTTACAGAAAAAAAAATTATTCAAAGTATACAAAAAAATTATTCCAATACGACAATTTTAATAATAGCTCACAGAAAATCCACTTTAGAACTTTGTGATAAGGTTTTCAAATTATCTAAAGGAAGGCTTGATGAACAATTTTAATAATTCTTTTAATTCATATCTAATTGGGAAATATAAAAAAAAATTATTATTTTCAAACGAATATTATGCAGAATTGTTTAGAATTAAAAATAAAAAAAAAAACAAAATTATATTCTTTAAAAGTTTTGAAGAATTACAAAAGTATAATAACTCAGACAAAAAATTCATCTTAAAAAAGTTAAAAAAAATTAGATTTTTACTCACAAAAAAATTAAATAAAATTCATTCAACAAACCTTAGCGAGGATTATTGGGGAATTCATATTGATTTTTACTTATTGTTTATAATAAAGATTATTAAAAATGAGCTAGATTTGCTTAACAAAATTGGAAACAAGTCTAAAATTAAAAAAAAAAATTTTAATCACAACTTAAAATTCTTAAGCTTCAAAGATTTTCATGACTCATTTAATAAGAATAATTTAGTTTTAGAGTCCTTAAAAGATCATATATGGTATTATTATAAATATAATAAAAAAAAAAAAATTTATAATTCAAGTTTTGTGAATGAAAAATTTTCTTATTATCATAACCTTATCACAAATCTAAAGTTTAATTTTTTTAGAGTTCTTTTTAGTTTTTTTAAACCAACTTTAATAGTGGGTGGATATTTCGGTAAATGGCGATCACTAAAATTTTTATTTAAGAGCTACGGAAGATTATTCTTTTTACCTGAAAAAGTAATTTTTCCCTATATTCAAAAAAATTTTCAAAATAATTTAAAAATGAGAAAAATGCTTACTATAAAAGCTGATGATAAATTCGATAAACTATTCAATCTTTTAAATGTGATGAGCTTACCAGGCTCCATTGTAGAAAATTTTAAATTTTTTCAGACTCGATATAGTCTTTTATCGAAAAAATTAAACAACTTTGGAACTGGCGGATCATTCTTCGAAAATGATGGCTGTAAATTTATTGCAGGTTTACAGAAAAATGAAAAAAAAAAATTTTTTTCTTTTCAACATGGAAGTCCATTCAATAATTCAAAGTTTTCATTTTTTGAGGAGATTGAAAAAAAATATTGCAACGAAAGATTTCTTTGGAGTCAATCAGATGGTTTAGGAAATAACTATTTGCACCAATATAGAAAATTAAGAAAAAATTTAGAATCAAGAAAAAATATTTTGTTTCTTCCAACAAAAAATTATTTATATGATCCAATTTATGTAAATTTAGCAAAAAAATTTCACCCTTCTAAAAATTTAAACTACGAAATATTTTCGGGTCTTAGCAAGAAGTTAAAAAAAATAACGATAATAAAACTTTTCCCTTCCAAGGAAAGTAAAATAACAAAAAATATTTGGAAGCACAAATTTGGAAATAGTTTTAAGAAAATATATTTTTCAAATGAAAAATCAATCACATTTTTTAAAAAAGCTAAAATTGTTATACTAGACGATGTTTCAACAGCCTTCTATGAACTAGTATATCTCAATATACCTTTTATATTGGTTATGGAAAATTTAGATCAGTTCAATGCCAAATTAAGGAGCAAATTAATAAAACTTAAGAAACTAAAAATTCTTTTTTCAGATTCTAGTGAAGCAGCTAGCTTTTTAAATAAAAATTCTAAGAATATTGATCACTGGTGGAGTCGCCAAACAAATAAAAAAAACTATAAAGATATAAAAAAAACTCTTTTTAATGAAAGTAAAAAAAATATTGACAATTTATTTATCAATAGACTTTTAAAACTTAAAAATTAGAATGTTACTATCAATTTGTATTCCAAACTACAACAAGCCTGAATTATTGAGAAATTGTTTAGAGTCAATTTATCAGTCGAAATTAAACTCTAATATGGAATTTGAGGTTTGTATTTCTGACAACTCTTCAATTCAAAAAATTGACCAGGTGGTGAAAGATTACGAAAGAAAATTAAATATCAAATTTAATTCAAACAAGACAAATATTGGTGTTGGAGCAAATATTTTAAAGTCAGTTTCGATGGCAAGTGGGAAGTTTATATGGATAATTGGTAATGATGATATCGTTTTGCCTCAAACTATATCAAAGTTATCAAAGCTGCTTTCACAAGACGAACATATTGATTTTTTTTTTGTAAATTCTTTCGATGTTCACTCAAATCTTATTCTTGATAAAGACATGAAATTCAATTTAAAAAATTTTAAAAAGGATTTTAAAAAAAGATCCTCACTTAATGAAAGTAAAAAATGTAAATTTTTTGATTTAGTAGATCCCAAGGTTTCCTGGGATTTTTTGCTGGGTTTATATTTGTCAGTATTTAAAAGAGAAAAATGGGTTGAAAATTTAAATGTTATAGACAATAAAAAAATGCTTAAACCTGGGACGTTTTCTAGTTTTGAAAATACTTGTCCGCATATACAAATATTTGCTGCGGCTTTTGTAAATTCTGATGCTTATTTTGAAAAAGATCCTTTGAGTATTTCAACTATTGGTGAAAGAGACTGGAAAAGTCTTTACCACTTCGTTGAAATTATTAGGATACCAGAAATACTAGATCTATTTAGATATAAAGGATTAAGTTTAAAAAAATACTTAATTTATAAAAACTTTTCTCTTAGGAACTATGCTTCATATTTAATTAAAATGATAATATTTAGTGGAAACACTGGTCTCAAGTATTTTGATATTAAAAAACATTTATTGAGTAATTTGATTTTTCCCAATATCTATTTCTCTATTTTAAAACCTTTTTTGAAATTACCATTAAATTTAATTAGAAGAAAAAAAAATGATTAAAAATTGTGAAGTTTGTGGTTCAACTAAATTAAAAAAAGTTTTAGACTTAGGAAATCATCCATTATGTGATGATTTAATTCCTATTGGTGTTAAAAAGAAAAATAAACTTTACAGGATAGAAGTTTTATTTTGCGAAATTTGTTTTACCGGTCATCAGAGATATCAAGTAAAAAAAAAAGTGTTATTCAATAAAAATTACCATTATAGGGCAAGATTTACCAAAGATGTACTAAATGGTATGAAGAGTTTGGTTAAAGACAGCAAAAAATTTTTAGGTAAATTTAAAGGTAAAACAGTTCTTGACGTTGGATGCAATGATGGAAGTCTACTAAATTTTTTTCGCAAAAAGGGATGTAAAACTGTTGGAGTAGAACCTACAGGTGCATACAAGGATGTTAAAAGAGGCCATACAGTTTATAATAACTATTTCGACAGTGATTTCATTAGAAGATTCAAAGAAAAAAATAAAATTGATTTAATTACCTTCACAAATGTATTTGCTCATATAGATAACTTGAACTTACTAATTTTGAATTTAAAAAGAGTTTTAAGTAAAAATACAACAATCATAATAGAAAATCATTATATGGGGTCAGTTCTTAAAAAAAATCAATTTGATACATTTTATCATGAGCATCCCAGAACCTATAGTTTGAAGTCATTTATTTTTATATCAAAAAGGTTAGGTTTAGACATTTTACACGTTAAATTTCCTAAAAGATATGGAGGAAATATTAGAGTTATCATGGGAAGAAAAAAAACCAAAAGTAAGAATAAATTTCTAAAGATTTTAAAAAAAGAAAATAATTTTTTAAAAAACTTTAAAGAGCTCAATATGAATATTCATAAGTGGAAAAAAAGAAAAAGAGAAATTATTTTAAAAAATTTTCATAAAAATGGAAAGATTTTAGCGAAAGCGTTCCCAGGAAGAGCTGCGATATTAATTAAATTATTAAATATAGATGAAAGGATTATCTCCGGAGTTTTTGAAAAGCCAAATTCTAAAAAAATTGGTTATTGTATACCTGGAACCAAAATTCCAATTTTTTCAGATAAGAAACTATTTAAATTAATGAAAAAGAAAAAAATAATTTTAAATTTAGCATGGCATATTAAAGATGAAATAAAATCATATTTAAAACAAAACAAATTTAAGGGGAGGGTTATCAATATTTTAGACAGATCTGATTATGTCTAGTTTCTAATTAATTGACTTTTAGAAAATATATTTGTAGTTATGTATTATGGTTAAACAACTTAATAAAGATTGTGTAAATATCTTAAAACAAAATGGTCATCCAGTCATAATTGTTGCAGCAGTAGGTGAGGCAGAGGCAATAATCAATTCCTGCGAAGAAAAAGGAATTAAGGTTTCAGCAGTGTGCGATAATATAAAAGAAAAATCATTAACTAAATTTTGTGGGCTAGAAGTTGTTCATACACCTTCCTTGCCTGAAAAGTTTCCAAAAGCCAGGCTCATTATTGCATCTCAACACATTCAGGACTGCATTGAGCAATTAACACTTCTTGGATACGATGAATTTTATTCACCTTTAGAGCTATTGAAAAATTATGATATTGAGAAATTTGATCATAAAATTTCGAACTCTTATTTAAAAGCTAGAATTTCAGTTTGCACTAAAAGTCATGAGATGTACTTAAATGATGAAAATAAAATTTATATGCGGAGCATTGATTTAATGATAACAACAAGATGTTCTTTAAAATGTGAAAGTTGCTCCAACTTGATGCAATATTACGTTGACCCTAAAAATACTGACTATGAGAATATTCTACAATCATTAAATATCCTAAGTCAAAATGTTGATGAAATAGCAGAGTTTAGAATAATAGGCGGCGAACCTTTGATGAATAGGGCTTGGTCTCAAATCGTGGAGGGAATAAGTGATCGCTATCCTGGAAGAGAAATTTTTATTTATACAAACGGTACTATAGCACCTAGAGATGATAAATTGGTGAATTTAAAAGGTAAAAAAGTTAATTTTATCATTACAGAATACGGAAAATTGTCTAGAAACCTTTCTAAATTGCACGAGCAACTTGATAAATTTAAATTGAATTTTGTTTCTACACCCGCCGAACACTGGGTTGACTGTAGTAACATAAGACATCACAAAAGATCAGTTGAGGATCTAAAAACTGTTTTTAAACAGTGTTGCGTTAAATATTTATATACCTTGTTACACGGAAAGCTTTATAGATGTCCATTCATAGCTAATGCTGCAAATTTGAATGCTATACCAGATAATCCAGCAAACTACGTTGATCTGTTCTCTAAAACAAAAAATATCAATCAAGAAATAAAAAAACTTGTAAAAGTAGCTAAATTTTTCCCAGGTTGTGATTTTTGTGACGGAAGACCATACGATGGTACAAGCAAAGTGGGTTATGATGGCAAAGGGATGATCGAAGCAGGTGTTCAAACTTCTAAAGTGCTACCTTATAAATCTTATAAGTAATTAAAAATACTTATTCAAATAATCAAAGAATATTAATTATGACAAATGAATGTTGCATAAGTGTAATAGTTCCAATGTTCAATGCTAGTAAATTTATCAAAAAAACATTGTTGTCTTTAATAGATCAGGATTTTAAGGAACAGTTTGAAGTTATAATTGTAGATGATTGTTCCTCAGATAATAGCCTCGCGCTAGCAAAGTCTTTTAATAATCCTAAAATAAAGATTTATTCACTTAACTCAAACTCGGGGCCAGCAAAGGCGAGAAATTTTGGATTACAGAATGCAAATGGAAAATATATTTCCTTTTTAGACGCAGATGACTTAATTCATAAAGAAATGCTATCGAAACTCTATCAAACAGCAATTGAAAAAAACTATGATTTGGTTTTTTGCGACCATGAATGGATAGAGAATAATGTTAATCAAAGAAAAAATTGCTTTAGTTATGAAAAAGATAAAGAGATTAAAAAAAAGGATCTTTTAGAGGAAATGAAATTTAGGATACATAATCCTTTACACGTGGGCGGACCTTTAAGCAGTAAAGGAAAATTAATTAAAAATTCTTTTATCATGGAGAATAAAATTCGATTTGAAGAAAATTTGAGATATTTAGAGGATGAAATTTTTATGTGGCAAGTCTTAGCTAATGTAAAAAACTTAAAATTTTTAAGAAAGCAGTATTATCTTTATAACGTAAATCCAAATATTTCCACCGCTGTTACACAAGGTATTAATTTTGGTTTTTCTGTTGAAAAGTTTAAGATTATAAAAAATCATATTAAACAATCTTTTAAGATACTAGGCGTAAAAGATAAAGAGCTGGAAGATCTTGGAGATCAGGCTTTCATTTATTTTATAATTAATGTTTTGATATCTTATTGTAAATCAATACTCCAAAAAAAAGTTAAAAAGGAAATAGGACAAAAAATTCTAAGGTCATTGATAGTTGAAATTTTAAGTAGCAGTGACGTAAGCTCTGCGATAAAAAAATATAAGATTTCAAAAAATGAAAGTTATTGGATACCAAAGTTTATAATGCTAAAATTGACAAAATTTCTTGAGATATCCTGTTTCAAAAGAGCAAATAAAATAATCAAAATTCGAAATAGTAATTTTATATGAAATTTAAAACAGAAGTCGAAAAGTTTAATAACTTTAAATCTAAAATAAATAAATCAGTTATTATTATTGGCTGTGGCAGATGGGGAAAAGTAATTTTAAAAGAAATTTTTTTGAATTTTAAAAATATAAAAAAAATATATGTTTATACAAAATATATTAATCAATTGAAAAAGTTTGGGGTTAGCAACAAAATCGACAAAATAGAAATTTTAAAAGATTTGAGAAAACTAAAATCACTGAATGTAAATCATGCTATTATAGTAAAAAAAAATAAATTTCATTATAAATTTGCAAAAAGACTCATTGGTCAAAATTTAAATATTTTAGTTGAAAAGCCTTTTACTGAAACAATAAAGCAAGCGCACTACCTAAAAAAATTATCCTCAAAAAAAAAACTGGTAGTCAATGTAAGTTTGCCTTTTTTATATGCTCACTATTTCTATTTTATTAAAGAAAATATTATAAAAAATAATATAATAAAATCTTTAAATTTTGATTGGTTTGATAAACCCAATGAATTTCGACATAACGACATTAAGAGATTTGATAATAAAATAAACTATTTAGAAGACATCTTTTATCATATTTTTAGCATTAGTAGTATTTTTTGTGGAAAGGGTAATTTTATTTTTACAAAAAAAGTGTTGAAACGTGAAAACTTTCAAACAATGAAATCATTGTTAAATAAAAAATTGGTTACTATTAATTGCTCTCGGAACTGGAGTAGAAGAGTAAGAAAATTAGAAATAAATTTGGTAAATAAAAAAAAAATTTCAATTAATTTTTCAAAAAATGTTATAATCAAATCTATGGGAAAAAAAATTGCTTCTTTTTCTGAAATTAAAAATAAAACACTTAAGTATCAATTATTTAATTTTTTAAAATTAAATAATTATAAAGAAAAAAATAACTC
>MDSW01051621.1_pt1 | contig 17796 bp, 14 predicted proteins | sample 811171 | NCBI WGS metagenome assembly MDSW01 (sample SAMN05326641, study PRJNA326480) | marine metagenome | isolation source: seawater | place: Atlantic Ocean: North West | collected 2012
CCCCGCGGCCGCGGTCGACGTCACCCGTCGCGCGGCGCGGATCTGAGACCCGCCCGCGTCTTCTTCTTCGCTTCTTCGTCGACGCGACGGCGTCCGCCCGCCGTGGACGTCCGTCCATCGCCATCGCGCGACGACGCTCGACTCACGCGTCCCCTCCCTCTTCCCCCCTCCTCCTCTCGCGTCTCCTCCTCCTCCTCCTCCTCCTCAGGTGGACAAGATCCAGCAGATGCTCTCCAAGCCCTACAAGCCCGGGTTCAAGACGGACATCGAGACGGACACGATCCCGAAAGGCCTCAGCGAGGACACCGTCCGAATCATCTCCGCGAAGAAGAACGAGCCGGAGTGGATGCTCGAATTCCGGCTGAAGGCGTTCCGGAAGTGGCTCACGATGGAGGAGCCGGACTGGAGCGACAACCGGTACCCGGACATCGACTACCAGGCGGTGTCCTACTACAGCGCGCCGAAGGTGATGGAGAAGAAGAAGTCCCTCGACGAGGTCGACCCGGAGCTTCTCAAGACGTTCGATAAGCTCGGCATTCCGTTGTCCGAGCAGAAGCGGATGACGAACGTCGCCGTGGACGCGGTGTTCGACTCGGTGTCCATCGCGACTACGTTTCGCGAAGATCTCGCCAAGGTTGGCGTCATCTTTTGCAGCATCTCGGAAGCGATCAGAGAATACCCCGAACTGATCAAACAGCACCTCGGGTCCGTCGTCCCCGTGGGGGATAACTACTTCAGCGCGCTCAACGCCGCGGTGTTCAGCGACGGGTCGTTCTGCTACATCCCCAAGGGTGTCAAGTCCCCGATGGAACTCTCGACGTATTTTCGCATCAACGCGGAGAGCAGCGGGCAGTTTGAACGCACGCTCATCGTCGCCGAGGAGGGGTCGTACGTGTCCTACCTCGAAGGCTGCACCGCGCCCGCGTACGACGAGAACCAGCTCCACGCCGCGGTGGTGGAGATCTCTGCCGCGAAGGACGCGGAGGTGAAGTACAGCACGGTGCAGAACTGGTACGCGGGGAACGAGGACGGCGTCGGCGGCATCTACAACTTTGTGACGAAACGCGGACTGTGCAAGGGGGACAACTCGAAGATCTCGTGGACGCAGGTTGAGACCGGGTCGTCGATCACGTGGAAGTATCCGTCCGTGGTTCTCGCGGGGGATAACAGCGTCGGGGAGTTCTTCTCCGTCGCGCTGACGAACAACAAGCAGCAGGCGGACACCGGGACGAAGATGATTCACGTCGGGAAAAACACGCGGTCGAGGATCGTGAGCAAGGGCATCTCCGCGGGGAAGTCTCGCAACTGCTACCGCGGTCTGGTGCAGGTCTCGCCGAGCGCGGTGGGGGCGAGGAACTACTCGCAGTGCGACAGCATGCTGATCGGGGACAAAGCGGGCGCGAACACGTACCCGTACATCTCCGTGAGAGAGCCGAGCGCGAGGGTGGAGCACGAGGCGTCGACGTCGAAAATCGGCGAAGATCAGCTGTTTTACTTTCAACAGAGAGGGATCGACCCGGAGACCGCGGTGGGGATCATCATAAGCGGGTTCTGCAACGAGGTGTTCAACGAGCTCCCGCTCGAGTTCGCCGCGGAGGTGAACGCGCTCATGAGCCTGAAGCTCGAGGGGAGCGTCGGGTGAGGAGCGCGCGAGCTGAGGGTGAAAAAAAATAAAAGTGCCGGGTCGATGCGATCTCGTTCGTTTAGTGCTTGCTTGTTCTTTAGTACAAGACGTTGTTTACTTCTACTCGTCGTTTATCGCGTGAACGCTTTCAGACAAAAAAAATGCTTGCTTCGCGTGCTCCTCCTCTCAATTTTGCGCCCCCGGCCCGCCCTGTTGCGTCGGCGGGTCGAGCGGCGTCGGCGGCGCGGGCGTGAACGCCGGCGGCGGCGGCGGCGCTTGCGGCTGCTGCTGGGGTGGTGGTGGTTGCTGTTGCTGCTGCTGTTGTTGCTGCTGCTGCTGCTGCTGCTGCTGCTCAAAGGACGGCGGCGGCGCCTGCTGCTGCTGCTGCTGCTGTGCCGCCACCGCCACCGCCGGCTGCCCCCCCCCACCCGCGTGCGCGTGCGCGTCCCCGTTGTACGCCGTCGGCGCCATGGACATCACCTCCGGGGCGTACGCCTGCGGCGTCGCGTCCCCGGCGGCGGACATCGAGCTCAGGATGCTATCCGTGGACTTGACTCCCTTGAAGCTCGCGTCGGACTTGGCCTCCTTCATCGCCTTCATGCCCGTCTCGCCGTCCTTGCTCCCGGGATCCTTCTTCCCGCCGTCCTTGTCCTTCTTCCCTTCGCCGCCCAACGACCCGCTGAACCCCGAGAGCGCCGACGCCTCCATCGCCATCATCTTCTCCTTGGCGGCGGCTTTCTTCGCCTCTTTGTCGACGTCCCTGGTTGGGTTTCCGCGGCCGCCCTCGCTCTCGTCCCCGGAGCCCTGCGCGCTGCCGTTGCCGGACGCCCAGTCGATCGACGCGCTTCTCGACATGGACGCCACCGCCCCCGCCGCCGCCGGCTGCCGCGCGTCCAACCCGGATGCGGCGTTGGGCGCGAACGGCGGCAGCGCCGCCGACCCCCCGAGGTGCTGCGACGTGGTAGCCGACTGGTACGACGCGCCGGGCCCCGCGAGACCGACGCGATCGACGTTGCCACCGCCGCTGCCGCCGCCGCTGCCGTTGATCATCGCCATCGGGCGAGGTCCGGCGCCGTCGACGGAGTTCCGCGTCGTCGACTGAAAGTGCGCCGTCTGCGGCGCGTGCTGCTGCTGCATCTGCTGCTGCTGCATCTGCATCTGCTGCTGCGCGTGCGCCGCCTCCCACTGCTGCTGCGTGTGCGCGAACTGCGGCTGCTGCTGCGCGAAGCTCGACGCGTGCGGGCCGGCGTGAAACGCCGGCGACGACGGCGGCGTCGACCCGGGCGGCGGAATCGGCGGCGGGAACCCGCCCTGCGTCTGCGGCGTCGGTCCCCCCGGTCCCCCGTGCTGCGCCTGCGCCTGCGCCACCTCCCGCGGCTGCGACCCCGGCGGGTGCCCGACGTCGCCGTTGATCGAGCTGTTCGACGACCCGCCGCTCCCGCCGAGGAGCGACTTGGACTGCACGCGTTCGAGCTTCTTCCGCTGAATGATCTCGCGTTTGATCTTCAGCTCGTTGAGGTGCCGCCGTTGCATCTCGTGCGCCTCTCTCGCCTGGATCGCGGCGAGGATCTCAATCTCGCGTTCCTCCTCCGCGTCTTCGTCGAAGTCTTCGGAGATGACGGACGACGCGCGAGAGGACGCGGTCGCGTTCGACTCCGCGCCGCGGGGGGGGCAGTGTTGCTGTTGCTGTTGCTGCTGGTGGTGCTGCTGCGGCGGTTGCGAGTGGTGCGCCTGTTGCGGCTGGTGCGTCTCCGGCGGCGGCGCTTGCTGCTGCTGGGATAAGTGCATCTGATGCATCTGCTGCTCGAGCATCGAATGCGCGGCGGAGTGCTGCGGCGCCGGCGCGTGCGGCTGCGGCGGCGCCTGCGGCGGCGGCGCCTGCGCCTGCGCCTCCGCTCGGGCCGTCGTCGCCTCTCTCTCTCTCTCCGCGGCGACGGCGTCGAACCGCGGCGGCGGCAGCGGCGGGAGCGCCGGCTTCGTCGGCGTCGGGTGATGCAAATCCCCCGCGCCCGGGGCGTGGTCCTGGATCGGCGGCTCCTTTTGCGGCGTCGGCCTCCCCTCGCGAGCCGAGGCGTGCATCGATATGGGGTCCACGCTCTGCGACCGTCGGAGATCCCCCGCGCCGGGCGGCGGCGGCGACGACCGATCGAGGGCTCCGTCGCCGCTGCTGTACCCGTCCACGAAGCTCGCGCGGCTCGGTCTGCGCTCCGCGGCGGCGCCCGCGCTGCCGTCGCCCGGCGCGTTCGTTGCGCCTTCCTGGTCCTTCTTCTTCATGCCCTCGTTCAGGAACTTCACCTCGTTCTCGATCTCGTTCATCACCGTTCGAATGTCGCTCTGCGGCAGCTGCAGTTCCTCGATCATCTCCGACGCCACCGAGTACGACGAGTCCTTGTCCGTGTTGAACGGGAACTCCACCGTCCGCGTGTGTCCGCTCGCGTCGCCTATCCGCAGGCGAAGTCGTAGCGTCTTGTCCTCCAAGATGCGACCCTTCACGCGGAAGTCCAGGGAGCCGCCTTTCCTGCGGTCGCCCCCCCCGCCCGACTCGTCGCCGCCGCCGCCGCCGCCGCCGCCGCTCGAGAACGCGTCGCCGCCGTGCGCGGATCCGTCGTGCCCGCGCAGATCCGCGGTGCTCCCCGCTCGCGACGACGACGTCGCGAGCCGGCTCTTCGGCCCTTTGCCCTCGCCCGCGCTGTGCGGATGCTCCGGCGAGGACGCGCCGCTGACGTTGGAGCCGCGGTCGCTCGCGGCTCCGTCGCCGTCCCTCTCCGGGGACGTCTGCGCGCTGCCGCGCTGGCTTCCGGGCTTAGAGGAGCCGTCTGCTTCGCCGCCGCCGCCGCCGCCGCCGACGGCGGCGGCGTCGCCCGCGGACGGGGGCGGCCTCGGCGAGCCCCCTCCTCCCGCGACGTCCGCGTATGACCCCGAGGCGAGCGCGGGCGACTCCGACGCGTTGAGAACGTCGTCCAACCCGACGGACGGAATCTTCGCGAGGTCGGTGTGGCTCGCGCTGCGCGACATCCCGCCGACGGCGACCGGGTCTCCCGCGCGCGACGTCTCGCTGCCGTTGTCGCTCCCCGGGCCGCCGACGCGATCGCGATCGCCGTCCGCGCTCGCGCGATACTCCGGGGATTCGTCCCCGCCCGCCGCCGTCGACTCCTTCTTGCCGCCGCCCGCGCCGCTCGACTTCTCTGGCAACACCGCCATCTGCTTCGTGCCCCCCGGCCTCGCCACCTCCGGCTCCTCTTCCACGACCGTGTGCTGCTTCACCTCGCGCGGCTTCCCCGACCCTTTATCCAAGAACGGGTCGTTCATGAGCTCCTTCGCGGTGAGCCGCTTCTCGATCGGGGAGATGCACTTCATGATGAACGACCGCAAATCCGCGTCGATGATCTTATCCAACGCCTCCGGCTTCACGCCCTGGCTGACTCTCTTGTAAATCTGCGCCGGGTTCGAGCACTCGCTGTACGGGCACTCGTGCGTCACGAGCTCGATCATGCACATTCCGAACGAGTAGATGTCCACTCTCTCGTCGTAGTCTTCGTCGTAGAGCTCCGGAGCCATAAATTCCGGCGTTCCGATCACGCTCTTCGTGCGCTGGTTGTCGAGCGCCGCAGCGAGGCCCAAGTCACCAATCTTGACCTCGCCTTGGTTCTGATTCACGAAGATGTTCTCGCACTTCAGATCCCTGTGCACGATCGGCGGGTCGTGCGAGTGGAGGTAATCGAGCCCGCGTAAGATCTGCCTCGACCACGACTTCACCGCCCTCAGATCCAAGTTCGTCTTCAGCTTCTTGCTGTACTTCTTCAGCGTCTGCGCGCACGCTTCGGTGATGAAGTTCACGCTGACCTCGTCCTTATCCGTGGTGATCCAGCTGTGGTACAGCTTGATGATGTTCTTGTGGTCGAGCTCTTTCAAGATCTCCACCTCGGATAAGAGTCGCTGCTTCTCTTCGCGGGGTAAGCCGGCCACCTTGACCTGGTTCCACGCGACGTCCATGCCCTCTTCCTCGTCGAACGCCATGTACACGTTCTTGTACGTCCCTCTGCCGAGAAGCGTCGTGGTCTGTCGGGACCGCGGGGTTGCGGGGTGGGTGGGGGAACGGGTTCGTCAGTCGCCGATTCGCACAGCTGTGCGCGGTGGTTTAATTAATGAAGGGCGGGGGAGAAAATGGTGCACGTGTTTGGCGGGCGCGGCGCGGGCGCGCACCCTTCCGAAGCGCCCCGAGGGGTCCCATTCCACGAACTTCGTCTCGTCCTCGTCCTCCGCGCTCTCCCCGTCCGGATCTTCGTCGGATTTCTGTAAAACCTTCTCCACGGTGGGCTCCGCGTTTTGCTCCTCGGTCGCCATGTCTCGCGCGCGAGATGCCCCCCTCTCCTTCGTCGTTTCCGTGTGCAATGCGGTCCACTACCTCGCGTTCATCGCCGTCGCCGCGCACGACATCGTCGTCGCCTGGTTCTGAAAATTCGTGTCTAGGAGCTTCGAGGTGTTCTCTCCCCGCGCGCGCGTCCTCGCGCGATTCCCGCGTTCGCCGAGACTCGTGCGGCCGTCCTCCGGGAGCCCGGGGCGAGCAAATCTAGGGCTCGGGCGGCCTCCTCGCGCTCGCACGCCCTCCGTTTGAACGCCGCGACGTCCAAGACCCGACTTCACGCGCCGGCGACGACTCACGCGACGATCGCGCGCGCGCAAAAACGTGCGTACGTCCTCGCGAAGGTCGCGAAGGATCGAAGTGACGCGTTCGTGCGTGCGGTCGAAGACGCGCGCGTGAGCTGTGCCGCGCGCCCGTCGCCTCGTCGTCGCCGGCATTCTTCTCAGCTCCCGACGACTCGTTGCCCAGCGGCCGCCGTGTCGTCCTAGTACTTTTGTACTTTTCGCAGACTGTTTGCCCGTGCGGGCTCGCGGGGTGCACCGACCGCTCCGCGCCGATCCCGCCCGACGCTCAAGACTAACGTTCAGAACCACGAGTCTTCGGAGTACAACTAGATACGCGGTCCACAGAGCAATTACCCTGAACGAAAATCCGCGCGCGCTTTCGTCTCGACCGCCAGTCGCGCCGTCTCGCCGCTCGCCTCGGATCGAGTGCAACCTTCCGCGACGGCGCGACGAACCGTCGCGTCGCGTCGGTCTCAGGTCTCGGGTCAGAACTCTCGCGCGATCTCATCTCACTCACGCACGCCCCGCGCGCGATGGCCTCGACCGTCAGCTGCGCTTCCGCGCGCGCGGCGCGATGCGCGCCGCCGCGCGGCGCCGACCGACGCGCGTCTCCGCTCGCGTCGCCCTCGGGCGCGTCCGCGCGCGGCGGCGCCGCGCCCGCCGCGCGGCGCGTCGTCCTCGCCGCCGCGCGCGTCGTCGACGACGACGACAGGTCCTCCGCGTCGCCTCGCCAGGTCGCCGCCGCGCGATCGACGCGCCGCGGCGCGATCCTCGACGCCGCGCTGCTCCTCGCGTCCTCCGCGGCGCTCCCCGCGTTCGCGAAGGAGGGCGTCGAGGCGGCCGTCGAGCCCGTCGCGCCCGTCGCGCCCGCGCCGCCGCCAGCTGTACCGCCGCCGAAGCCGATCGCGCTCGTGACGGTGGACCAACCCGTCATGGCGTACTCGTTCGCCTACCCGTCCGTCACGTCCGAGGACGCCCCGATCCGCTGGACGCCGTCGCGGCAGCGCGACACGTACAGCAGCGCGGAGCCGATGTCCCCGGACGCGCGGCAGCGCATCGTGTACGAGCTCATCTCGTTCAAGGGGCCGATGACGGCGACGGTGACCGTCGGCCCGGCGCCGCCGAAACTCGCGGGGAAGGATAAGGCGCGTCCCGTCGTCACACTAGTCCCCGTACGACCGCGTCGGCGTTGTGAACTTCATTCCTTAAGGACTTTCTCTCCCGGCGTGTATTTCTCCGCCCACAACCCCTCGACGCCTTTCAACTCCGCTTCTGACGCCTTTCGACGCCGCCTTTCGACGTCCGTCGCTCGACCCTCCCTCGTCGATCAAATCAGTCGGCGTGGACGCCGTCGCTCGTCGCCGAGGCGGTGCTCGCGGACCGCGCGACCGGGCGGATCGCGACCGGGCAGAAGGTCTCGCTCGCGGAGGTCGAGTCCGCGACGAGGGAGAGACGCGAGGACGGGACGGAGTACATCTACTACGAGTACATATCGCAGGGGAGCCCGAACCTCTCGGAGCGCGAGGCGACGACGTTTCGGCACAGCGTCGGCGCGACGGCGATCAGAGGGGACTACTTGTACACGTACACGATATCCGCGCCGGAGACGCTGTGGGACGTGAACGCGGCGGGGTTCGAGCAGGGCGTGCGGAGCTTCAGGTTGACGAAGCCGGACAAGAAGAAGTTTAGAGAGCCGGGGAACGAGGGGATCTTGCCGCCGCTGCCGTTCTGATCTCACTCCTTCGTACTTTCGTATTTATTATTCGCTCGCGGCGGCGACAGCCGGCGGCGCGCGCCGCGAGGGCGCGGAGACAGAGGGTGTGGGGTGTGGGGAGAATGAGAGGAAGCAGAGAGAGCGCGCGCGTAGCCGCGGGGTGATGATGTCCTACTATTAATCGAATCGTCGACCTCCCTCCCTCCGCCGTCGCCGCGCTCGTCGCGGTGCGATACCTGTCTGGTAGAGTTCCAGTCGTCGTCGAGATTTTAGCACTGGCGGACGGAATGAGAGCACGAATCGAGGCGCGGTCGGCCGTACTAACGACCGCGCGCGGAGCGGACGAGCGCGACGGAGAACGCGCGATGGCGGGCACGCCCGCGCACGTGGAAGCGCTGGAGGCGTTCGCGAGGTGCGAACCCGCCTCCGCGCGACCCTCCCCCGCGCGCCGCCCCGCGCGATCGATCGGTCGGTCGATCGATCATTTGCATTTTCCCGCCCGGCGTCCGCGACGTCTCCCGCGCCCCCCGCGCCCCGCGCGTCGCTCCGACGCTCACCGCCCTCCCCGCCTCCTCCGACCTCGCCCACTCCACTCGTCCCGCAGGCTCGACGAGCGCGAGCGCGTCGCGGACGGACTCGTGCTGGACGTCGTGCGCGAGATCGCGGACACGGCGAGGGTTCGGCACGAGTGGCGACTCGTCTCCCCCGCGGTCGCGTCGCTCCTCCGCGCGTCGCTCCTCGAGCACGCGAAGCGCGACGACGACGCGTCGGCGAAGGCGGCGACCGCGACGCGCCAGAACGAGGAAGGCGATGAGGCGAACGAGGACGACGACGCCGTCGTCGTCGGCCCGCCGCGGCCGCCCGCGGCGTCGCGCGAGGACGACGTCGAGGACATCCTCGGATCGCTCGCCGCGTTTCGCCGCGACCCGCCGTTTACGATTCAACGCGTCTGCGAGCTCGCGCTGGACCCGCGCGCGTACTACGCGACGTTCGACAAGCTGAAGCACGCGATGGAAAAACTCTTGATGGTCACCGGCACGGTGGAGAGCGGCCTCGGCGACGCCGTGGACGCGGGAGGGAGGCGCGACGGCGATCGCGAGGAGGACACGCGCGCGGCGAAGAGGCACAAAGCCGATCCCGCCAACGCGGAGCAGAGCGCGTTCGTGAGCTCGCTGATCGCGTCGCGGGCGACGACGGCGGCGGCGGCGGCGGCGGTAGCGGCGGCGGCGGCGGCTTCCGGGGTGGGCGGTGGCGGCGGCGGCGCGGGGACCGAGCGCGCGATGGAGGATCTGACGTCGCGGGAGGAGAAGAATCCGCGGGAGACGACGGCGCGAGAATTCGAAAACGCGTCGGCGGCGGCGGCGGCGGACGCGACCGCGGGGGACGACGGCGCGGACGCCGCCGAGGCGGCGCGCGCGGCGGAGGCGATGTCGACGTCGCCGAAAGCCGGGATGGTTGAGTCGTAGCGAATAGCGTCGAGTTGAAACGAGTTGACGCGAGAGCGAAGAAAACAGTCACAGCATTTTTTTACAGCTGGCGCGCCGGCCGGCGCGGGCGCGCGCGCGCGGCCTTGCAAACTTCTTTTTCCGCGTGCTTCGCGCACAACCTCTCGCCCCCCCCCGCTCGCCATGAGCAACTACCAGCCGGTCCCGACCTCCGGCGCCCACCCCGACGTCCCCGGCGCGGGGTACCCGCTCGCGGTGGAATGGAGCGACGGCCTCGGCGGATGCTTCGCGGACTGCGGCGTGTGCTGCATGGGGTGGTGGCCGCTCGGATGCGCGCAGCATCTCTTCGCGACGAACGTCCGCGCGGAAGGCAGCGAGCCGTACTCCAGCGCGTTCGTGAAAGCGTTGGGTTTAACGCTCGTGTTCCCGACGTTGACGTCCGCGATCGCGACGACGTCCGCGACCGCCGCGCAGGCGATGAGCCCGCTCAACACGATCGCGCACTGCGTCTTCGCGTGCTACGGGATGGCGCACCGACAAGAGATGCGACGACGGTTTAACATCCGAGGGACGGACTGCTGCTGCGACTGCTGCGCGTGCGCGTGCGACGGGAACTCGGAGAAGACGGACGACTTCTGCGTCTACCTGTGGTGCGCCGCGTGCGCGATATGCCAGGAGGCGAGACACGTTCGGAGGTACTCGTTGGGCATCCGCGCGAGGCGCGGCGGCGGCGGCGGGATGAGGCGCGTTCTATACACTGGTCCCCATACGACCGCGTTGGCGTGGTGAACGCCGATCCTTAAGGACTTTTCCCGTCGTGTCTCTCCGCCCACCCCACGGTTTCAATCCCCGTCCTCGACGCCTTTCAACTCCACCTGACGCCTTTGAACTCCACCCCGACGTTCGCTCGTATGGAACGACCCTCAGCGCGGGCGGGAGCGGGTACGGGCCCGTCGGCGGAGCGCACGGCGCGATGGACGTCCCCGTCGCGACGGTGATCCGACAGGGGAACATCTCCCCGGGGAACACGTCCAAGAACGCGTGAGCGAAGACGCGGCGCGATCGACGCCGGCGTTCAGGGTACGCGATCGTCGCGCGCGACTCGTTTGTAAAACAAAAGAATTGATGGCATTCACGCGGAACGCCCCGCTAATGAGAATGAGAACGAACGCGACGCGTCCCGCCGCCGCCGCCGCTTCGAACACCGCTACGTAGTATCTTCTATCGCTCGGCCGCGGATGAGACGGCCATGATCAAAACCGACGACTCGCGCGTCGCCGCTCGATCGATCACTTGCAGAACTTATCCGCCTTGTGCCCGCACCGCAGATCTAACCGCTCCTCGACGGACATCTGCTTCTCTCGTCCTCGCCACGCCTTGTCGTACCCGTGCAAGATCTCCGGCGCCTCGCGGTAGTTCGTCCCCCAGCAGTTCTTCCGTCCCGTCGGGTTCGCCTGCCGCTTCGCCTCGTACGGGAAGAGCTCCTCGTACTTCCCTTTCGCGTCCCCGCCCGGGTCGCCGCCGATGCCCTGCCCGACCTGCATCGTCTCCCCCGCCCCGCCGTCCGCGTTCGCGGCCTCGAGCGCGAGCGCGTCCGCGTCCTTGGACTTCTTCTTCTTCTTTTTCTTCTTCCCGACGCCGCCGAGGGAGAGGTCGCCGCCGCCTTTGAAGCTGAACTTCCCGCCGCGGACTTTGTCGTACGACGACATCGCCCCAGCCCCGCGCGCGGCGAAGTCGACGGCGCGGTCGCGAGATTCGCCTCTCGTCGTGAGAGATGTGCGTACCGTGTGTAGTAATCGCGCGCGCGAGAGCAAATGCGCGTAGGGCTATCTCAGGTTATCTCGTACTCGTACGTAGTCGTATGAGCAATCGGTTAGACGAGTAGTACGAAGATTTGGACAGAGGATAAATATCCTTTTGCCGGGCGAGTCAACCGCGGCCCGCGCGATCTCGAGGTTTCTTGCTTGGTGACCTGAATCGCGAGTCGCACACGGCGGCACATTCCACCGCGCGCTCGCGTCGTGTCACGGTCCCCCGATCGCGACTCACCCGCACGAGCTTTTCCCGTTCACGTGAACGACACGCGCCTCGGTCGCACGCCGAAGCGTCGAAAGAACGTCGCGTCGAGCCTCTCGCTTCTCGCGTTCCCCGATTCATTTTTTGATTCGGCGGTGCTCCTAATTTAGGAACTTTATCGTCGCGCGTTAATCGACGCCGCCGCTCGAACGAAATGGCTTCCGAGCAGATCTCCTTCATGGAAGAGGTGCGCATCGCCATCCTCTCGCGCGATGCCATCGTCCGCGCGCGTTTCGCGCCATCCTGATCCCCGCGCGAGGCGCGATAGCGTCGCGATCGACGCAATTAGAATCGTCGTCCGCGCGCGCATCGGCAATCCAGCCCCCAATTCTCCCCCCGCGCGCGATCTCGCGCCCCCCGCCGCGCGCGCGCGCGATCCGCGCGGCGACGCCCCGTCCGGCGCGAAACAACCAACCTGACGATCTCCGCCCCGCCCCCTCCCCCCTCGCGTCCCCTCGCGCAGCCGACGACGATCACGACCGCGCCCGGCCCGGTGACGGAGGCGAAGACGCCCAAATCACCCACGGTGAAGTCCCCGAAATCGCCCTCCGTGAAGTCTCCCGGCTCCGGCTCCATGAAGTCCGCCGGCTCCCCCGGCGCGGCCCCCGAGGACGTCGGCATGATGGACGACGCCGCGCCGGGCTCCCCCGGCATGGGCGGCGGCGACCCCTACGACGCCATGGCTGGCGCCGCGTCCGAGGAGGACGCCGCGTCTCGCCTCGCGCAGCTCCAGATGCAGGTTGAGGCGCAAGCGCAGCAGCTCGAGGTGGAATCCAAGACCAACGCGGAGCTCGAGGACATGCTCCTTCGCATCGAGAAGCACTTCAAGGCGGAGCAGGTGGCGCGCCGTAAGGCGGAGGAGATGGTCGCGGAGGCGGAGTCCAAGATCGCCGCGGAGCGAGCCGCGAAGGAGGCGATCAGCGCCGAGCTCAACAACGTCGGGCACGAGGCGGAGCGAAACAAGGCGCTCAAGGCGGCGCTCAGCGCGGAGCAGGGCGCGCTCGAGTCCGAGAAGAACAAGGTCATGACGGAGATCGAGGAAGCGCGCTCGGACGCGAACCGCGCCGCGGAAGCGCTCGCGAAGGCGGAGGAGGCGATTCGCCAGGAGGAGACGGTGGCGCGGCTGAAGCTCGAGGCTGAGCACAACGCCAAGGTGGCGCGCCTCGCGACGGAGATCGATCGTCTCAAGGAGGAGCTCGAGACGCGCACGAACGCGATGGGCAACGAGATGATGCGTTGGAAGGTTCAGGCGGACGCGGCCGCGCACGCGGTGTCCGTCGCGAAGGACGAGGTCATGGAGCGCAAGCGCGAGCTCGACAACACCAAGGAGAAGATGGACCACCTCGTGGAGAAGCTCTACATCGGACGCGAGAAGGGTCTGGAGCTCCGCGGCGCCATCGACTTCCACCTCGAGCGTCACCGTACCAACTACCAGCACGGTCGATCGCTGATGCCCGGCATCGGCGGCGCGGACAAGAAGAAGGGCGTGAGCTCTCTGGACACCGCGCGCGGCGTCGCCAACACGGACTTGCGGTCGCAACGCGCCAAGCCGCAGGCTAAGCCCGGGGTCGAGCGCGAGCGCGTCATTCGCGCGAAGAAGAAAGCCGCGGACCCGGACATGTTCGGCGCGCCGTCGCGCGATATCAACAACCCGGGCGGCATGACGGGCGGTGCTGGGTACGGCGGGCGCGGCGGTGCGCGCGGGATGAGGCGCGGGTGAGCGACGATCTGATTTGATCGAATCGTCGGAGGAGATACGATTCGATTCGATGAGAAGAGGAGCGAACGACGCGGCCCGCGCGTCGCCCGACGCGCGGCGCGCCACGACACACCTGTTCATACGTGGCTAGTTGTTCTTTTTATACCACATCATATAAATTGTGCGAAAAATGCGCGCGCGCCGCGCGATCGCTTCGCCGTCTCGTCTTCTCGCGCCGCGCCTTTGTCGGAGATCATCGCTTTCCAGCGCGTTAGCGCTCATCTGCTCGAGAACTTATTAATGGAAGATCTGTGTCGCATTATCCTCGGCGCGCGCGATGGCGTCGGCGCGAGACGCGCGCCGCGGCGGCGGCGGCGGCGGCGTGTGGTCGCTCTTCCGCAGCAAGTACCTGTACCTTTACGCGTTCGGTTCTTTCAGCAACGGCCTCTTCATCAGCCTGCGCGGACCGATCATCCCCGAGCTCGCGCGACGCGTCGGACGCGAGCCCGCGGCGCTCGGGACGTACCTCGGCCTGGGCGGCGTCTCCGGCGGCGTCTTCGCGCTCCCGACCGGGTACTTCCTCGACCGCGTCGACGCGCACGCCGTCTTCATCACCGGGGTGGTGACGCGCGCGCTCTCCGTCGGCGTCATGCCGTGGTGTGACGCGCTGTGGCAGGTGAACGTCCTGTCCGTGGTCCAGGGCGCGACGCTCCCGATGATCGGCGTGTCCATCCGTCTGTGCCTCACCAGACGCTTCGGCGCGGCGAAATGCGCGCCCGCGCTGAACTTCACGATGGGCGCGTTCGGGCTCGCGTCGATCCTCGCGCCGCTCCTGTACGCGGGGCTCTCGGAGCTGTATCCGAGCCGCGGGTTTGAGCTGACGTTTCTGGTCGCGGGAATCGTATACCTCGCGCTCGCGGCGGCCGTCGCGTCGACGAAGGCGCCGAAAGAGATCGACGACGACGACGACGAGGACGAGGAGGATCTAGAGGAGGAGGAGGAGGAGATAGAAAAATATGAGGAGGAAGACGGCGACGGCGACGAGGAGCTCGCGTCGCCGACGCGGATGCGAAGCCCCGTGCGGCGGCGGCTGCTCCTGAGCGACGAGGCCGTCGCGGCGGTCGAAGCGCCGCCGCCGCCGCCGCCGCCGCCGCGGCGCGTCGCCGCCACGTCGGTGCTCCTCCCCATGGTCCTCTACATGTCCTTCGCGGTCTCCCTCGAGGTCACGTACGGGAGCTGGATATACACGCTGTCGCAAGACGAGGACGGTCTCGGGGACGGCGCCGCCGCGGCGTTGACGTCGTCGCTGTGGGCGTGGTTCACGCTGACGCGATTCGCGCTGTCGTTGCTAAACGCGTCGCCGCTGCGCGTGATCCTCGCGTCGCATCTCGTCGCGCTCGCCGCGCTCGGATGGCTCGCGACGTGGTGGTCACACGCCGCGCCCTGGAGCACCCTAAACCCTAATGATAACAACCCTAAGCGCGGCGGCGGCGTCGTGTTGTGGGCGACCACGGCGCTCGTCGGCGTCGGCTGCGCGGGGATGTTTCCCAACGGCATCGCGCACGCGCGGACGTTCTTCCCCCTCACCGGCTTCTCGCAGTCGCTGTTCGAGCTCGGCGCGGCGACCGGCGCGGGCGTCGGGCCGTACGTCGGCGCGGCGTTGTACGCGCGCACCGGGAAAGGCGGCGTCGTCCCGGCGAGTTGCGCCGCGGCGGGGGTCGCGGCGCTCGCGGCGCTCGCGTGCGCGACGGCGGCGAACGCGCGCGAGCGAAGGCGCGAGCGCGGCGGGACCGGGACTGTTGTCGCGAAGGCGGACGACGGCGAGGGGCTCGCGGAGCCTCTGTTGGGGGTGGGCGGCGGTAGAGATGGCGGCGAAGAGGACGCCTAGCTAGCTAGTAGTCGGCTTTGAAATAGCATAGCGCGCGGGGGGTGACTCCACCGTGACACATATTTATCCGGTCGTCGTCCTGTCAGGACGAGAACGCGAACGCGTGCGCGTCTTTAACGTCCTCGGCACTCGCGCCCTCGGCACCCGCGCGCGCGCCGCATATATGCCGACCGCCCTCGCGCGCCCTCTCGCGCCGCCCGCGGCGACGCGCGTCGCGCTCCGCGCGCGCGCGCTCCCGCGCGCGGCCGCACGCGTCGCCGCCGCGACGCCGTCCGCGACGTCCGCTGGGCCGCGGGGTGCCGCCGCCTCGTCGTCGTCGTCGTCGTCGTCGCGAGATCTCGTCGCGTCCTCCGCGCGTCTCCGCGCCGGCGCGACGCCGCGTTTTCGGCGTCTCCAGACGCGTCCCCGGCGCGGGAGCCTCGTGAAGGCGCGCTTCGGCGCGGAGGAGGGGTTCGTAGGTGCGCGCGCGACCCCGCGGTCGGACCCTCCCTCGCGCGCGCGGCGAGAGATTCTTTCCGTTACCGTCGACGAAACGCGTCGTTTTCTGCGAAGACATTCTGTTCCGCTCGCGCGCCGACCGACGACGCGTCCCTCCGCCCCCCCTCCGCGCGCGCAGTCCTCGTCGTCGCGGGCTTCATCACCTACATCGCGCTCAACTACGACGAGATCGTCGCGAAGCAAAAAATCGCGACGGAGAAGGCGATGCGCGCGCAAGACGCCGCGATTGGAGACGCGAAGCGGCGACAAAAGGAGGCGACGGACGCCGCGACGCGAGCGCAGGCGGACGCGGGCCGGAGAGCGAAGCAGGCCGCGGACGACGCGGCGAGGCGCGCGAAGGAGGGCGGCGGCGGGCCGCGGTGATCCTACGCTCGTTCTAGAGACTATAAAGGCTACTGTATTCTCACGCTCTCTCCAGCCTCCCGCCACCAACCCGGCGGCGGACACTCCACCTCCACCGTCTGTCCCTCCCTCGTCGGATGCGGGAACGCGATCTTCGCCGCGTGCAATCGAAACCCGTCGAAACGAGTATCTATCAACGCATCATCTTCTTGCGTTTCTTTCTCTTTCTCTTCTTCTTCTTCTTCTTCTTCGACGACGCGCGGACCGCCGTACTTGACGTCCCCCACGATCGCGGCGCCCGCGTGCGCGCAGTGCAACCGAATCTGAGGGCCATTCCATACAAAAAAGGTTCACCGGTCAGTTGAAAGGGACCCACGCGATCAAATGTTGAAACCGGACAATGGGTGAAAAACTTTTGTATAGAACGCACCTGATGCGTCCGCCCCGTCGTCGGCGTCGCGCGCACGTACGCGCACCTCGACCTCTCGCCGCCGCCGCCGCCGCCGCGCGCCGCCGCCGTCGCGACGACGACGAGCGACGTCTCCGCGATCTTCACGAGCGTCGTCTTGCGACCCGGGTCGCGCGGGAGCGCGCGTCCGACGTCGGAGAGCGGGTAGACGCGCCACAGCCCGTTTCTCGAGCGGCCGTGCCCCGTCCGCAGCGTCAGCGGGCGCGCGCCGTCGAGCGACGGCGACGGGCTCGGATCCGGCTCGCGCGGCTCGGACGACGACGACGCCGCGGCGCTGCTGCAGTGCGCGAGGTACTCCTTTCGGACTTTCCCGTCCGCGAACGCGCGCGTGAGCGCCGCGCACGCGCGCGTCGACGTCGCGACGACGAGACATCCGCTCGTGTCCCTGTCGAGCCTGTGCGCGAGGTGGAGACGACGCGGCGACGGCGACGGCGACGCGCTCGCGCTCGCGCTCGCGTCGCGCTCGAGCGCGGCGAGGACGTCGTCGACGTACACTCCCGCGGGCTTGCGCACGACGACGAACGCGCCGCCGCCATCGCCGTCGGCGTCGGCGTCGGCGTCGTCGCGGCGGAGGACCGGCACGTCCGACGCCGCGAGCGATTCCCCTCGAGCCTTCGCTCTGACCGCGCGTCGAGACTCGATCTCGCGCGCGTCGTCCCCGGGAAGCCCGGGCCGCGCGCACGGACGCGGATACGCGGCGGACGCGTCCGCCGACGCGTCCGACGCGTCCGGCATCGGCGCGAGGGGGGGGGGGCGGCGGCGGAGTGGCAGCGCCGCGTTGTTAGTCGAGCAGTTGATCGACCGATCCTAGACGTACTTACTTTAGAAACTCTAAGATATCGCATCTCAACTCGGATAAAAACGAATTTTACTTCCACTCTCCTCTCACCGCGCCGCCCCTCTCGCGACGAGCGCGGCGACCGAATCCGCCGCCGCCGCCGCCGCCGCCGCGATCCCCGCGCACGGCTCCCCCCGCGCGAGCTTCCTCAGCGTCGACGCCAACGCGGGCGCCTCCCCGCCTTCGGGCGGCGGCCCGACGTGCCCGCGCGCCGCCGCCGCGATGGCCCCCAACGCCGTCCGCTGCGCCCTCGCGAAGCCCGCCCTCGGCGACCCCATCCCGTGCGCGAACGCGACGTCCGCCGCGCCCACGGACGGCGCCATGTCGTCGCACGGCACGGACACCTCCGCGAAGCCGCGCTCGCCGCGCTCCGTCGCCGCGCGCGTCCCCATCGCCTCCACCGCGGCGACGAGCGGCGACCGCGGATGAAACGTCGCCTAGCGAATGTCGGGGTGGAGTTCAAAGGCGTCAGTTGGCGTTGAAAGGCGCCGAGGACGGGGATTGAAAGCGAGGGGTGGGCGGAGAGACACGCCGTGAAAAGTCCTTAAGGATCGGC
>MDSW01002600.1_pt1 | contig 17794 bp, 16 predicted proteins | sample 811171 | NCBI WGS metagenome assembly MDSW01 (sample SAMN05326641, study PRJNA326480) | marine metagenome | isolation source: seawater | place: Atlantic Ocean: North West | collected 2012
ACGATAAATATAAACTTAGTCTTTCAATTGAAAATTTTTTTAATATTAAATCTAAAGGATTTATGAATTTTATAAAATCAGATGAAGAAAAATCTTTTTTCGCATTTATATTAATTTTAAAAAATTTTTATTATTCTTTAAAAAATAAAATAGGAAAAATATAAACAACTTTATGAAAGTCTGTGTAATTGGAGGTAGCGGTTTTTTAGGATCTTTTGTTTGTGATTTTCTGACAAAAAAAGGTTCATATGTTAAAATTTTTGATAAAAAAAAATCTAAATTTTTGAAAAAAAAACAAAAAATGGTAATTGGAGATATAACAAATTTTTCATTATTAAAAAAAGAACTTAAAAAAATGGATATCGTTTATAATTTTGCTGGATTATCAAATTTGGAATATGCTACTCAAAAACCTTTTGAAACTATTAAATACAATATTCAAGGATTAACAAATATTTTAGAAGCTTGCAGAATAAATAAAGTTAAAAGATTTATTCAGGCTAGCTCAATATATGCCCTGAGTGAGGATGGTGGATTTTATAGTTGTAGTAAAAGATCAGGTGAGGATTATATTAGAGAGTACCAAAAAAAATATAAACTTAATTTTACTATTTTAAGATATGGATCAATTTTTGGATTAAGATCCGACGAAAATAATGGTTTATATAAAATTATTGAGAATGCTTTAAAAAAGAGACAGCTTGTTTATGTTGGTAGCTCTAAAACTGTTAGAAACTATATTAATGTTGTTGATGCAGCATACTTAAGTATAAAAATTTTAAGAAAAAATTTTATAAATAAACATGTGACTCTTAAGGGTGGTAAATCAATCAAATTACCATTTTTATTAGAAAAGCTTGGAAATATGCTTAAAATTAAAAAAAAAATTTTTTTTAAAGGAGCAAACAAACACCTTGGGCATTATGTAATTAATCCTTCGACTTATGAAGTAAGAAAGGGTATTTCACTAAAGTATAGTCCAAAAAAAAGTTTTTATGAGAGTATACTAGAAACAATTAACTATGTTAAAAATGATATCAAAAAAAAATAAAAATTTATCAATTAGAAAAAAAATTAAAAATTCAACTCCAGTAATTGGAACATGGCTTCAAATACCCCATGTCGATGTTGCTAGAATTGTTAGTAACTATTCTTACGACTATATTGCAATAGATTTAGAGCATGGATCTGGATCAATCCATGATGTGCCACTATTGTCTAGTATTATAAATAATTCATCATCGGCCTTTTTTGCGAGAATTTCAGAAGAAAACTTTTCAAGTGTTCATCGTTTATTAGATCTTGGAATTGAAGGTTTTATTTGTTCAAAAATTGAAAATTCAGAAATTTTAGAAAATTTGATTTCTAAATCTTATTATCCACCAGATGGAGATAGAGGTTATGGTTTTTCAATTTCAAATAATTTTGGTATAGATGACATGAAAAAGACAATAACTTTTAAACCAATAATTGTTGCACAGATAGAAACTGAGAGAGGCTACGAAAATATTGAAAACATTTTAAATGTTAAAGGCTTAGATTGCATTTTGGTTGGACCATATGATCTAAGTTTATCACTTGGTGTGCCTGGCAAATTTAAAAGTAAAAAATATATATCTTGCTTAAAAAAAATAACAAATGTGTGCAAAAATAATAAGAAGGCTTGTGGCATCCATATTGTTGATCCAAATGAAAATGAATTAAAAAATTATATTAAAAAAGGATTTAAGTTTTTTGGCTACTCCATGGATACATCAGCTATAAAAATTGGACTAAAGAAGCCAAAAATTTTTAAATGAAAATATTAACATTAATTCCTGCTAGATTATCTAGTTCAAGATTTCCAGGAAAACCTCTAAAAAAAATTTTTAAAAATACAATGATTATGGAAGTTTATAATAATGTCAAAAAGAGTACTTTGCTAAAAGATATTTATGTTGCGACATGTGATAAAAAAATATTTGAGCATGTTCGTCAACATAACGGTAAGGCTATAATGACAAGCAAGTCTCATCAAAGAGCTAGCGATAGATGTGCTGAAGCTTTATTTAAAATAGAGAAAAAAAAAAAAATTAAATACGATATAGTTTTAATGGTTCAAGGTGACGAACCTTTAGTAAATCAAAAAATGATAAAGCAATCTTTGCAACCTTTTAAAAAAAAAAAAAATATTAATGTTGTTAATTTAATTGGAAAAATTAAAGAGAGTGAAGCTATAAGTAAGGATTGTATTAAAGTTATTAAGGATAATCTGAATAATGCAATTTATTTTTCAAGAAGACTAATTCCATTCAACAACATAAAAAAAGAAAATTATTTTAAACAAATTTGTATCATACCATTTAAGACTGATTTTTTAAAAAAATATATAAAAATGAAACCGACTTACTTGGAAAAAAAAGAGTCCATTGATATGCTGAGAATTTTAGAGAATGGGTACAAAGTAAATTTAGTTGAGACTAAAGAAATTTCGATACCAGTTGATAGGAAAATCGATATTTTAAAAGTAAAAAAGCACTTAAAAAAAAAGCTAAATAGTAAAAATAAAAAAAAATAAATCTATAAATTTGTATGAGAACTTTTTATCAAAAGATAAATCAGTTATTATCAAAAAAAATAAGAAAAAAGAAACAAATTAACATTTTGATAACTGGCGGAAGCACTGCTAAAAATTTATACAAATTTTGGTTTATAAACAACTCAATATTTTTAGGAAAAAAAATTAAGTTTTTTATATCTGACGAAAGAATAACGACAGTTCAAGGAAGATTTAGTAATTATGGATATATAAAAAAAAATTTAAAATTTAAAAATAAATCTATCAAATTTAAGATTTATAGTTTTTTTAAAATTGATAAAAATAAAATTTTGCAAATAAGGAATTATGATAGATTTTTACCTAACTATTTTGATTTTGTAATTTTATCCTCTGGTTCAGATGGCCATTTAGCTTCAATATTTACAAACGATAAAAAAACTTTATCATCCAAAAAAAAAATAGAATTTTCTTTTTCTCCAAAAAAACCTCGTTCCAGAGTTACATTAACACCAAAGTACATTCTAAAATCAAAAAACATAATAATAATGTTTGAGGGGTCAGAAAAAGGTGAGATCGCAGCCAAATCACTAAATAATTATTTTGCAAAGAAATTTACCATTTCATTTTTTGATAAGTATATATGGATATTTAACAAAAACGCTTATAATACTTTTAAAAATAAAATAAAAAAAAAAAAATTTAACAAAAAAAATATTATATTTTGAACGTTCTAATAACAGCAACTCCTTTCTGTGAAAATTCTTTAAAGCCAATAAAGCTTTTAAGAGCCAATGGTATAAATTTTACTTTTTACAATAAAAACATAAAAACAGAGAAACAATTAATTAAACTACTAAAAAACAAACATATTGTTATTGCTGGTCTCGAAAAATATACAAAAAAAGTTATTAAAAAATCAAAAAGTTTAAAACTTATATCAAGAGTTGGAATTGGGTTAGATAATGTAAACTTAGAAGAAGCTGATAAAAATAATATTTTAGTTACACATACTCCAGATGGCCCCACATTAGCAGTAGTTGAGTTTACTTTAGGCCTAATGTTATCGTGTTCTAGATTAATTCACTTATCAAATTTAGATATAAGAAATTCTAAGTGGCAAAGATATACCGGACGTAGATTAGAGGATAGTGTAATAGGTATTATAGGAATAGGTAGAACCGGAAAAAGAGTTGTTAAATTATTAAGTAATATTGGAGTTAAAAAAATATTAATAAACGATATAAAATATAAAAATATTAATTTTAAAAAGAGTATAATAAAAACCTCTAAAAAAAATATATATAAAAAATCAGATATTATTTCATTACATGTTCCTTTGACAAAAAAAACTTCAAACTTAATTGCTAAAAAAGAATTTAGATTATTTAAGAAAAATAGTATTTTAATTAATACCTCAAGAGGTGGAATAGTTAATGAAAATGATTTATATCTGGCATTAAAAAATAAAAAGTTATTTTCTGCCGCTATGGATGTTTTTTCAACAGAACCATATAATGGTAGGTTAAAAAACCTCAAAAACTGTTTATTAACGCCACATATGGCATCAATGACAAAAGATTGCCGTATTAGAATGGAAACTGAGGCTGTTGAAGAAGCAATAAGACTAGTAAAAAAAAAAAATTAAAAAATATTGCACTTAAAAATATTTAATAAATTTTTTTATTATAAGAATGAGAGAAAATAAAATATTCAATAAGAATGATGTTATCTGTATTATTCCTGCACGTGGGGGCTCGAAGGGTCTTAAAAATAAAAATTTAAGAAAAGTTTTTAATAAAAAGTTAATTCAATACCCAATAGAGTATGCAGTTAAATCTAAATTAGTTGGAAAAATAATTGTTTCAACAGATAGTAAAGAAATTGCTAAAGTTGCAATTAAGTCAGGCGCAACAGTGCCTTTTATAAGGCCAGAAAAAATTAGCGGTGATCTATCTACAACTGAAGAAACATTAAAACATGCATTACTAACTTATGAAAAAATTATAAATAAAAAATTCAAAATTTGTATTTTTTTAACCTGTACAGATATTTTTAGAGAGAAAAAATGGATAAAACAAGGACTTAATCTTTTAAAAAATAACAAAAAGTTACAAAGTGTATTTGTCGGTAGCAAAACACATAAAAATTTTTGGGAACAAAATAAATTAAAAAAACAAAAAAAATGGAAAAGATTAAAAAAACGTATGAAATATTATTCTTCAAGACAAATAAGACAGTTTATAGTAAGGGAAGATACTGGCTTATTTTGTGCCTCGAGAGCAGATTTATGGAGAAAGGGAAAAAGGATAGGCGATAATGTAGAAATTATTTTTAATAATAATAACTTTAGTGCTATAGATATTCACGATGTTAACGATTTAAAATTAGCAAATGCAGCAAAAAAGATTGAATATGAAACAAAATAAGCTTGTATCAATAATTATTAGAACAAAAAATGAAGAAAATTGGATAGGTTTATGTTTAGAGAAAATTTTTAAGCAAACATATAAAAATTTTGAAGTTATAATTGTTGATAATTGTTCAACAGATAAAACAATACAAAAAGCAAAAGAATTTAAAGTAAAGATAATTAAAATAAAAAAATTTTTGCCAGGAAAAGCAATTAATTTAGGCGTAAAAAAATCAAAAGGTGAAATAATTATTTGTCTATCTGCACACTGTATTCCAATCAAAAATAGTTGGCTTATAGAATTAATTAAGGATTTAAAAAGAAAAGATATCGCAGGAATTTATGGACGACAAGAGCCTTATTCTTTTTCTAGCATATTTGATAAAAGAGATCTATTAACAGTTTTTGGATTAGATAAAAAAATTCAAAAAAAGGACTCATTCTTTCATAATGCAAATAGTTGTTTTCTTAAAAAAACTTGGAAAAAATTTAACTTTGATGAAAATGCGACTAATATAGAAGATAGAATATGGGGGGAACAAATTATAAGAAATGGTTACAAAATAATATATAATCCAAAAGCTAGCGTTTATCACTATCATGGAATTAATCAAAATTTAGATAAAAAAAGATGTGAACAGATTGTAAAAATTTTGGAATCGTCTAATTTTTCTTTTGTTAGCAAAAAAAATGAAAATTCATTAAAAAAAAATAAACTTAAAATATTAGGCTTGATTCCACAAAAAAATAAAACTTTACAAATAGACAATAAATATTTGATAGGATTTACAATAAATCAGCTTAAAAAATCCAGCTTAATTAACGAAGTAGTCGTTTCAACAAATGATTTAAATACAAAAAAAATATCTTTAAAATATGGAGCAAAAGTCCCATTCACAAGGCCTTCATCATTATCAGATGATTTTATTGATTTAAACTCTGTGTTAAAATTTAGTTTAGAGGAAATAGAAAAAAGAGGTAAAATTTATGATTTAGTTGTGGTAGCATCAGAAAATTATCCTTACAGATCAGAAAAAATATTTGATAAACTTATAAGAAAATTAATTAATAATAACTACGACACTGTAATAGCTTCCAAGGTAGAAAAAGGAAGCCTTTGGAAAAGAAATAGAAAAGAAAATAATTATGATTGCATATATGACAATCAAACACCTAGAAAAGTAAGAGAAAATCAATTGGTAGCAACCAATACAGGATATGCCTGCGTTACAAGACCTTCAAAAATTAGAGAAGGAAATTTACTAAATGGGAAGACTTTTTTTTATGAAATTCAAGACCCATTTTCTTTTGTAGAGGTAAATGATATCGATCAATATAAAAAGTTTTTAGGTTATTCTATTTAAGTTTAAAAATGAAAAAAAAAGTTATTAATGCAGCAATAATTGGTTGTGGGAGAGTTGCTGACCATTATTTAAAAGTAATACGAAAGTACAAAATTACAAATCTAAGAATTATTGCTATTTGTGATAAAAATTCAAAAAAATTAAATTTATTTGCTAAATATTTTAAAGCAAAAAAATATTTAAATTATAAAGAACTATTTAAAAATGAAGTTTTAGATTTAGTTTTTATTTTAACTCCATCTGGATTGCATTATTTACATTCAAAATATGCTTTACTGCAAAATGTGAATGTTTTAACAGAAAAACCGATGACAATGCTTCCTTCTAAGACAATTGAATTGAATAATTTAGCAAAAAAAAAAAAATTAATGTATGGAGTTGTTTTTCAAAATCGATTTAACCCTAGTATACAAGCTTTAAAGTATGCATTATTAAAAAATAGATTTGGAAAATTAATAAATATATCAATCAATATTTTTTGGTGCAGATACCAAAATTACTATTCTGATGATTGGCATGGTACTTGGAAAAATGATGGTGGTGTTCTAAACCAACAGGCAATACATCATGTAGATATTTTAAATTGGCTTTTTGGACCAATTGAATATGTTTTTGGAATATCATCAAATCAAATAAATAAACTTGAAGCCGAGGATACCATTGCAGTAGTATTTAAATCTTCAAAAAAATTTACAGGTACTATACAAGCTACAACTGCAGTTAGGCCCAAAGATTTTGAAGCATCAATTAAGGTTTTTGGAGAAAATGGTATGGTAGAAATTGGGGGCATAGCTTTGAATAAAATTCTAAGATGGGAGTTTAAAAAAAAGAAAATCGGCGACAAAACAATCTATAGGAAAAATGTTAAAGTAATTAATGGATATGGTTGGAGTCACTCTACAGTAATTAAAGAAACAATAAAAAGAATGTTAAAAAATAATTTTAAACCATTAATTGGCGCTTTAGAAGCCGAAAAGACTGGAAATTTAGTACATTCAATTTACAAAAGTTGCGAAACAAAAAAAATTGTTTTAATAAAAAATAAAAAAACCTCTAAAAAACTAGGTTATAAAAATTAAATATTTTATGAAAAAAAAAAGTAGAAAATAAATTTCCAGGAAAAGATATATCTATAGAAGATATAAAAACTAAATTTCCATTGGTTGCAAAAAAAACAAAAAATCATACATCAAAATTTAAAATATCAGGAGTTGAGTTTGGTGGAAAAACCCTACCAATATTTGCAGGTCCTAATATGGTTGAGTCAAAAAAATTAATTTTCGATGTTGCAAAAAATGTCAAAAAAATTGGTGCACATTTCTTAAGAGGTGGTGCTTTTAAACCATTAACGTTTCCTTATAGAAGTAAAAAATATAATGAAACAAGAGAAGAAGGAATTCAATGGTTGGGGGAAGCAAAAAGAAAATATAAAATTCCAGTGATTACTGAAGTGATGGAGGAAAAATTTCTCCCACTAATTTGCGAAGTTGCAGACATTTTGCAAATTGGTTCAAGGAATATGCAAAATTATCCATTAATTACAGCATGTGCTAAAACTGGAAAACCTATAATGTTAAAAAGACATTATGGAAGTTCTTTAAGAGATTGGCTTGGTGCAGCAGAATACATTTTAATTGAAGGAAATAAAAAAGTTATACTTTGTGAAAGAGGCGTTTCTGTCCCTCATACTCATAGAACAACATCTAGATTTTTATTGGATTTACAAGTTGTGCCAGCTGCAAAAGAAATAACTCATTTGCCAATAGTTGTAGATCCCTCTCATGCAACATTTTGGAGACCTTGGGTTTCGTCAATGGCGTTAGCTTCAATTGCCTCTGGAGCAGATGGTATAATGTTGGAAGTTCATCCTGATCCCAAAAATTCTGCGGTAGATCCTTTACAACCGATTGATTATTCAGATTTTAAAAAATTAATATTAAATATGAATAAAGTAGCAAAGATAGTTAACAAAAAAATTATCTAAGATGGTTATTTTAGGCATTCATTACGGTCATGATAGCAATGTATCTTTAATAAAAAATGGTAAGTGTATATATGCTATTTCTGAAGAAAGAATTTCAAAGATAAAGTTTGACAATAAATGGCCAGAACAAAGCTTATCATGGATTTTAAATAATCATGATATTAAAAAAGAACCAATAAGTGCAATTGCTATTGTCGGAGCAAGAAGACTTGAGGAAACTTCTGGTGGAAGTTTAGAGCGTATTTACGAAAAATTTAATTTAAAAAAGCCTTTTTTATTGAAATTATTTTCTAAAATTATAAATATTTTTGATAATTCATTTCCCTTTTTTTCAATAAGATCAAGTTTTGTTAAGAAATTAATTAAAAAAAAATTATCAAAATATAATGTTTTAGACGACAAAATTTTTTTTTTAGATCATCATTTTTGTCATGCGATTGGAGCTTTTTACGCTTCAGGTTTTAGTGAAGACACTCTAATAGTGACATGTGATGGAAAAGGAGATGGATATAGTCATAAAAATTTTTTTGGTAGAGTTGATAACAATGGTTTAAAAGAAGTTGAGTTGATAAGCAGCACTAAAGATTATGATTCTATCGGTTTTTTTTACTCAACAGTTACCGAGTTTTTAGGTTTTAAAAGAATGAGGCACGAGGGAAAAGTAACTGGCCTTGCAGCCCATGGTAAGCTAAACAAAAGTATAAATTCTCCAGTTTCTTTGAAAAATGATGGTCTCTCTCTTAAAAACGAACTTATCAAAGATCATTGTGAATCAAAAATTAAGCTTTTTAAGGAATTTATAAAATTAGATTTTAAACTTTTTTTTAAAATTTTAATTAATAATGCAGCACTGGAAGGCAGATATGCACAACATAAAATTTTAAAATTTTTGAATAAAAATTTAATAGGTCTTTCCAGAGAAGATATTGCTTTCTATGCTCAAAATGTATTAGAAACTAATTTAGTCAAACTTATAAATAATTTTATTTCAAAATATAAATCTAATAATTTATGCTTATCCGGTGGTGTTTTTGCAAATGTTAAGCTAAACCAAAAAATTTTAGAAAGTTCAAAAAAAAATGTATTTGTAATGCCAGCTATGGATGACGGAGGATTATCTTTAGGTGCATCCTTATATGTATATGAAAAAGTTTCAAATAAGAAAATTGATGAAAAATTTGAAAATATATATTTTGGGCCAGGTTATAATAATTCTGAAATTGAAAAAGTTCTTATTAACTCAAAATTAAATTACAAATGGTACGAAAATATTGAAGAAATAATAGCTATTGAACTTTCTAAAGAAAAAATAGTTGGAAGATTTAATGAAAGAATGGAATGGGGACCAAGAGCACTAGGAAACAGAAGTATATTAGTAAGTGCAAAGAACAAATCAATCAATGATGATCTAAATAAAAGACTTGATAGAAGTGAATTTATGCCTTTTGCACCTATTATTATTTTTGAGGATGCTAAAGAATATTTTGAAAATTTCAAAAAAAATTTAAAATCCCTCGAATTTATGACAATGACGTTGAATGTGAATAAAGCTAAAGTAGTTAATTGTCCAGCAGTTGTACACGTAGACAATACAGCTAGACCTCAGTGTGTAAAATCTGATGTAAATAAAAGTCTATATAAAATTTTAAAAGAATATAAAAAAATAACTAATATCCCAGTTTTAATAAATACAAGTTTTAATATTCATGAAGAGCCAATTATTTGCTCACCCGAGGATGCTGTCAGGTCATTTAACAAAGGTGCAATTGATGTTCTTGCAATTGGAAATTTTATTGTAACAAATGAATAATTTTAAAACATTAATTATAGGAAGGTCTCCATCAAAAGGAGCAAGATCCCCAATTCTTTGGAATAAAGTTTTTAAAAAAAAAAAAATTAATTGTAAAATGTATCCACAAGATATTTTAAATAAAAAAAAATTAAAACTAATGTTCAAAAAATTAAATAAAGAAAAAACCTTTTTAGGTGGAGCTGTGACAATTCCTTATAAAGAAGATATAGCAAAATTATTAAAAAAAAATGTATCAAATGAAGTTAAAAAAATTAAGGCTGTTAATTGTTTATATAGAAAAAATGGAAAACTTTGGGGCACTAATACTGATGGAGAAGCAGCAGTCGAAAGTTTAAAAATTAAGTATGGAAACTTTAGTGATAAAAAGATTCTTATTTGTGGTTTTGGTGGTGCAGGCAAAGCTATTGCTGCATACATACAAAAAAAATTAAAAAATAAAAAAAATTTAGAAATTTTGACAAGAAAAATAAATCAAAAGGAAAAATATAATTTTATAAACTATAAAAATAAAAATATAGATTTTTCCAAATACAACATAGTGATAAATGTTACCTCATTAGGATTTGGGTCAAATTTAAATTTAACCCCAATAAGTCTGAAAAATTTAAAAAAATTGAAATTGGATGTTTTTGTTTTCGATATAATTTATGATCCACCAAGAACAAATTTATTAAAATTATGTGATAAATTAAAAATTAAAAATATGAATGGGCTTGATATGAATTTACGACAAGCAGCAATAGCTTTTAAATATACTATTAAAAATAAAAAAATAAAAAATATTAAAGAAATAATGAACATCATGAGGAAATAATAAGTTTTAATTTTAACAAAAAAATATATGATTTAAATACTTATAAAATATGAAAAAAAATTACTTTATTACAGGTGGAACCGGGTCTTTTGCTAAAAAATATATCGAATATCTTATAAACAATAAGGCAGCAAAAAAAATAATCATTTTTAGTCGCGATGAATATAAACAATCAGTTTTAAAAAATACTGAGTTTGTGAAAAAAAATAAGAATATATTTAGATTTTTTATTGGAGATGTTAGAGATAAAAATAGATTGGATTGGGCTATAAATGAAGATATTGATATTTTGGTTCATTCAGCGGCGCTTAAACAAGTTCCAACCACAGAATATAATCCTTTTGAGACTGTACAAACTAATGTTATTGGTACTCAAAATATTGTTGAAATATGCTTAAAAAAACAAATAGCAAAATGTTGTCTTATAAGTACTGACAAAGCTGTATCTCCAATAAATCTTTATGGATCAACTAAACTTACTGCGGAAAAACTTTTTATAACTGCAAATTTGTTTGCTGGTAAAAATAGATCAAAATTTAGTGTTGTAAGATATGGAAATGTAATGGGAAGCAGGGGATCTGTAATACCGATACTTCTTAAACAAAACACAAATAAGGAAGATTTTACAATTACTGACAAAAGAATGACAAGATTTAATATAACATTAAACGAAGCAGTTAAATTTGTGAATAATTGTATTAATAAAATGCAAGGAAAAGAAATTTTTATACCGAAATGCCCTTCATATAAAATTTTGGATGTAGCAAATGCTATTAATAAAAATAAAAAAATAAATTACATTGGTATCAGAAGAGGGGAAAAAATTCATGAGGAGCTACTAAACAATGCAGAACATTATTATTCTATTGAGAAAAAAGATAGATTTATAATATTGCCACTAAGCGACGTTCCAAAGAAAGAATATATAAAAAATAACGGACATACATATAATAGTTTTGAAAATCAGAATTTTTTATCTATAAAAGAGATCCAGAAATTAATATCTGAAAATCTTTCTGATTTTGAAAATTAAATTTTTTTTATGATAATATCATATGGACAGCAGAGTATTGATAGTTCAGATATTAAATATGTCACAAAATCTCTAAAAAGTAAGTTCATTACACAAGGACCGTTAGTTCAAAAATTTGAAAATTCTTTAAAAAAAAAATTAAAATGTAATTATGTAACTGTTGTAAATAATGGATCTTCGGCTCTATTGCTCGTTGGAAAAATTCTAAATTGGAAAAAAGGTGATTTGATAGCAGTTCCACCTATAACATTCTTATCTTCTGTAAATGTGATAGAGCACTGTAATGCAAAACCAATTTTTATAGATATTGGAATAAATGATTATTGCATGGACCCAGATCAACTAGAATTAGAACTAAAAAGAGATAAGAAAAGAAAAATAAAAGCAGCTATAATTACTGATTATGGAGGCCAGCCTGCTCAATGGTTAAAGTTCAATTATTTAAAAAAAAAATATAATATAATTTTAGTAAATGATAATTGTCATGCCATAGGCTCTAGTATTAAGAATGATACTGGTTACGCAATAAAGTATGCTGACTTTGTTACTCTAAGTTTTCATCCTGTAAAAGCAATAACAACAGGAGAAGGCGGAGCGATAATTACAAAAAATATTAGTTTTGATAAAAAAGCAAAAATACTTAGATCTCATGGAATTGAAAGAAATGAAAAAAAATATTGGAAATATAAAATGGAAAATTTGGGTTTTAACTTTAGGTTACCAGATATAAATTGTGCTCTTGGAATTAGTCAGTTAAAAAAATTAAACAAGTTTATTTCTAGAAGAAAAAAAATAGCAAAAATATATAATAATTTCTTTAATGAAAAAGATAAATTTCAAATACCAAATGAAGTTATAGGTAATCAAAATTCATACCATCTATATCCTCTATTAGTAAATTTTAAAAAAATAAAAAAAAAAAAAGATAAAATAATTAATGAATTTTTAAGATATAAAATTAAACTTCAGGTCCATTATATTCCAGTAAATAGTCAACCATATTATAAAAAAAAATATGGACTAAATAAAAATAAATTTCGAAATTCATTTAAATTTTATGAAAATCAAATTTCTATACCAATTTATTATGATCTTAAATCAAATCAAATTAAGTATTTTTTAAAGATATGTAAAATACTTTTTAAGATTTAATAAATGAAAATAAAAATTTTATAATAAGCTAGATACATGGTGCCTTTATCGTTAAAAATTTTTTTTAAATATTTTGTAAATGAATTTAAGTATTTTATTATTTTAAAAAAAATAAAAAAAAAAATTGATTTTAAATATACAAATAAAAACTCTCCTAATAGTAAAAAAATTATTCTTTGTGAATTGAATAATTTTCCAAGTGCTCAAATTCCAATGTTTTACCTGGTAAATTTTTTTTCAAGAAACCGTGAGTATAAATTTTTAGGTTTTTATAATTATCATGTAACAAAACACTTTTTTAACGAAAATATTTTTATCAAATTTTTTAGAAAATTTATTGCAAATTTTTTTATTAAAAAAATTTATTTTTTTTTTGGAATAAAAAAAATAATATATCCTGAACTAAATTATTCCTTAAAGAAAGAAGCATTAAAATCATTTATCAATATAAAGAAAAAAGTTAAAAAAAAAGAAGATATGGTGAATTTAAAGGTAAAATCTATTTTAATTGGTGATTTATTTTATGATTCATATTGTAAAAAATATTTTGAACCAACTCTAGATATAAATGACTATAAATACGATGAACTTTTAAAAGAATTTTTATTTTTATTTCATTTTTGGTATGATTTTATTAAAAAAAACAAAAATTTGAAAAAAATACTTACTTCACATAGTGTATACTCATATGCAATCATTTCTAGAGTTGGTCTCCACTTTAATAAAAAAGTTTATTCTATTACAATAGATAGAATTAAAAAGTTAAATAAAAAAACTCCTTACGAACTTCATTATAAAGACTTTAGTAAAACAAAAATTGAATATTTAAAAAAAAATATAAAAAAAAAATTGTTACTAAAAGGCAAAAAAATTCTTACTACAGAGCTTAAAGGACAATCGATATTGTCAGAGATTGTCTCTACTTTACAAAAAAATTCATTTTCAAGAAATAAACAAAAATCTTTAGTCGCCCAGAGTAATAAAATTAAAATTCTAATTTCACCTCATGATTTTTTTGATGCCCCACACGTTTGGGGTGATCATAAATTATTTCCAGATTATTATGAATGGCTTAAATTTTTAATGAACATATCTAAGAAAACAAATTATGACTGGTATTTAAAATCTCATCCTAATTTTGCTGGTGATTATGGAGTGGGACAAAGGAAAACTAGAAAGATTTTAAAACAGTTATTTAAAGATCAAAAAAATATTAAAATACTTCCTCCAAATTATTCAAATTACCGAATAGTTAAAGATAATATTGATATAGTAATTACTTGCCACGGAAGTGTTGCTTATGAATTTCCATATTTTAAGATACCTACAATAACGACCTCTGAATGTAGTCCATTTAAAGATTATAATTTTAATGTAAAAGCAAAATCGAAACAACAACTTAAAGAAATAATACTAAATTTAAATATTAACAAATATAGAAAAAAAATTAATAGAGATGAAATTTTTCACTATTTTTCAAGCAGATTTGTTTTTTATAATACAGCAAGTTGGCTATTCGATTATACAGATTATACTAGATATATAAAAGGATGGGTCAATAGAGATAATATTACTCTTTATTATTATTGGTTAAAAAATTTTAGAAAAATAAATAATCAAAAAGTTTATAATACAATAAAAAGATTTTTAAAATCTAATTCAATATTATTGAATAAAACTTTGTATGAGGACATTTTTTAAATATGATTTATCAAAGCAAATATATTAAAATTTTCCTTGTTCTATCAAGTTTATTTTCTATTGTACTTTTTTTTATAGTTTTAAACTCAAGATATTTTCAATTAAATTTTTTTTATATATTTGCTGAAACAATATTATTAGCATTTTTTTTATTAAATATAGTTGTACTATTTAAAGCAAATAAAAAATTTCAAGAAAATTTTATAACCATAATATTTACTTTAGGTGTATCAATAATAATTGTTGAAGCAATTTTGAATATAAATTTTATTAAAAAAAGTGCTGGTTTGGAAAGTGGAGGCAAGAAATATCTTATCGCTAAATCTCAAAATATTAAATACGACACAAGAACTATTTATGAGTTTTATTTTGATCAAAAAGATAAAAAAAACTTAGTGATAAATTTCCATCCTTTGGGACACTATTATCGAGATAGAAATATATTTTCAGGATTATTACCCCTTGCAGGAATATCAAATCAAAAAACAATTATGTGTAATGAAAGTGGAAAATATGAATTATATGATAGTGATAGATTTGGATTTAACAATAAAGATAGTATTTGGGATCAAAACCCTGAAATAGTTTTAATTGGAGATTCATTCACACATGGTTTTTGTGTAAACAATGAAAAAAATTTAGCTTCTAATATTAATAAATATTCTTCAAAAAAAGTTTTAAACCTTGGATATATGGGTAGCGGTCCCTTGTCAGAATTAGGTATTTTGAACGAATATACAAAAAATTTTGAAAATAAAATATTTATTTGGAATTACTTTGAAACAGATATAAGGAATTTATCTAGAGAAAAAAATATTGAATTAATGCTTAAATATTTGAATGAAGACTTTTCTCAAAATTTAATTAAAAAACAAAAAATTTTAGATAAAGAGTTAAAAAATTACTTCCAAAAAATTATAAAAACAAAAGAGAAAAAGAAAAATCAATTTAAGGAGTTTCTTAAATTTTATCAAATTAGATTATTAATTTCAAATTTCTTACCCCAAAAGTATAGAATTGCTGGTCCATTTGAAAGTAAAGTAAAAAAAGAAAATAATAAATTTTTTGATGAATTAGTGATTTTAGAAAAAATTTTATTAGTGGTCAAAAAAAAAATGATAAATAATAATAATAAATTGTTATTTGTTTATTTACCACAATATGATTCTGTAAAATCAAATGAAGCAAATATTCTTTTAGACAAAACAAGAATTTTTAATATTTTAAAAAAATTAGATATTAACTATTTAGATACTTATGAAGAAGTTTTTCTAAAACAAGATGATCCACTTAGTTTATTTCCAATGGCTTTAAGTGGACATTATACAGATGAAGCTTATAATCTTTTGGCAGAAAAAATAACTCAGTCATTAAAATTAAATACTTTAGAAAAATAAATTTATTTTATGAAAATTTTGTATGATTATCAGATATTTTATAATCAAAGGTATGGAGGACCGTCTAGATATTTTGTTGAGTTGATTAAAGAACTTATTAATTTAAATTATGATTTAAAAGTTATTTCACCAATATATATAAATAACCATCTAAAAGAATTAAATCAGAAATATGTACTCGGATCATATTTTGAAAATACAAAAAATATGGGATACATATTTAAATTATATAATGAATTAAGAATTAAATATTTTATTAAAAAAAATAATTTTGATATTATTCATTCTACTTATTACAAAGATATTTATAATACAAAAAACCCTTTAGTTATAACAGTTTACGATTTAATACATGAAATATTTTCTTATGAGTATAATTTCAACGATCTTCCAAAAAAAAAAATAATTGAAAAAGCAGAGCATTTAATTTGTATTTCAGAAAATACAAAAAATGATTTAATTAAGTTTTATAATGTTCCTGAACATAAAGTATCTGTAGTTTATCTAGCAAATTATTTAAAAAAAAAAAGCAATGATAAGATAAAAACAACTAAACCATTTTTTTTATATGTCGGGTCTAGAAAGAGATATAAAAACTTTTCATTATTGGTTAATGCTTATAAAAAACTAAAAAAAATAAACGAAAATTATAATATTGTATGTTTTGGAGGGGGAAATTTTTTAAAAGAAGAAATATTAAATTTTAAGGATAAAAACATTGATATAAAAAAACTTATATATCTTGAAGGTGATGATGAGTTATTATCAAAACTTTATAACAGTGCTGAAGCGTATATTTGCACTTCAAAATATGAAGGTTTTGGATTACCAGTTTTGGAAGCAATGAGTCATGGCTGCCCCGTCATTTGTAGCAATTCAAGCAGTCTTCCAGAAGTTTACGGTAATGCTGCATTATCTTTTAATCCTAACTCAGAAGAAAATTTAGAAGAATGTATAAATAATTTTTTGAATAATAGTTCGCTAAAAGATAAAATGATTGAAAGTGGACATCAAAGAGTAAAAAATTTTTCTTGGAAAAAATGTGCTGAAGAAACATCAAAAATTTATAAAAGTTTAATTTAAAAATGAAAACGAAAAATGCTTTAATATTTGGGATTACAGGACAAGACGGATCTTATCTTGCAAAATATTTAATAAAAAAAAATTATTCAATAACTGGAATTTGTCGAAGAAAAAATTTTATTAATTTAAAAAAGCTAGGATTACTGAAAAAAATAAATTTAAAATTGGTTAAACAAGATAATAAATTTCAAATAAAAAAAATATTAAAGAAAAATTTTGATGAGATATATTTTTTAGGAGGCCAATCTAGTGTTATAGACTCTTTTAATAATGAGAGAGAAACATTTACAAGTCAAATTAATCCAGTGAAAACAATATTAAACTTTATTTTGAGTCAAAAAAAAAAGAAATCAAAATTTTTATATGCAGGGAGTAGCGAGATATATGGAAATATTAGTGGTACAAAAAAAGTTAAAGAAGATGATGAGAAAAATCCAATAAGTCCTTATGGTTTGTCAAAATATACTGCTTATGAAATTATTAAATCCTATCGTCAAATGTATA
>MDSW01034131.1_pt1 | contig 17794 bp, 15 predicted proteins | sample 811171 | NCBI WGS metagenome assembly MDSW01 (sample SAMN05326641, study PRJNA326480) | marine metagenome | isolation source: seawater | place: Atlantic Ocean: North West | collected 2012
CGACAAGAGCTGGAAAACTAATTACAAAAAATGCTGCAGATACAATTAAAAGAGTATGTTTAGAATTAGGTGGAAAAGGTGCAAATATTATATTTTCAGATGCAGATGAAAAAGCAATTCGTAGAGGTGTAAGAAGAGTTTTTAATAATTCTGGTCAAAGTTGTAACGCACCAACACGCATGCTTGTAGAAAAATCTATATATGAAAGAGCAGTTAAAGAAGCTATAGAAGTAGCAAATAAAACAGAGGTTGATATATCTGAAAAAAAAGGGAATCATATAGGCCCTGTTGTTTCTAAAATTCAATACGATAAAATACAAAATTTAATTCACAAAGGTATAGACGAAGGAGCGAACCTATCTGCAGGAGGACCAGATAGACCAAGCCATCTAAAAAAGGGTTATTTTGTTCGACCAACTATTTTCTCTGATGTAAAAAATAATATGACTATTGCTAAAGAAGAAATATTTGGTCCCGTTATTTCAATAATGCAATTTTCTTCAGAGGATGAAGCAATTAAAATTGCAAATGATACATCATATGGATTAACAAATTATATTCAAACTAAAGATAAAGATAAGGCTCAGCGTGTAGCTAGAAAATTACGTTCTGGAATGGTTGAAATTAATGGTAATAGTTTTGCTAATGGATCTCCTTTTGGAGGATACAAACAATCAGGTAATGGTCGCGAAGGTGGTAGTTGGGGTATAGAAGAATTTTTAGAATTAAAATCAATAAGTGGCTGGGATTAAAATTTTTTAAATTTTAACTTTATAAATATCTTGTGCCGTTTTATTAGCAATGAAATTTGCCTCATCTACAGAAAGCTTTGATAGTATATTTCGAGTAACTTTGATCCATTCATTTAATCCTTTACCTAAATTTACAACTGGCCAATCGCTACCCCATACAATTCTATTTGGACCAAAACAATTTAATATATGATCAACATAAGGTTCTATATTTTCCAATGAAGAAGTTCCAGGACTACAATAAGCCATTATCCCAGAAAGTTTGCATGAGAGGTTTGGCATTTTTGCTAGTGCCGTTATGTCTTTTCTCCAGGGTTCTAATTCATTTCCAGCAATGTTTGGAACTCCACAATGATTTAATACCATTCTAGTATTTTCACAGGTTTTAACAAGTTCTAAAGCAATTTTTAATTGAGAAGCTAAAAAACAAACATCAAATATTTTATTAGCTTTTCCAATCATATTTATATTTTTTCTAAATATATCACTCTCAGATAATTCATTCGGCATAACATGCAGTATTCTCCTATACCCAACAACTCCTAGTTCTATAGTTTCACTAAGCCATTCTTCAAAACCTTCTTCATATTCTGGACGTATTGAAGCTATAATACCTTTGATTGAGGATTGAGGGTTCATTTTAATTGAATTAACAAATCTTGTTTCATCTTTATAATAAGAATCATCAACTCCAGTTTCCATAAACAAAGCGCCAGCAACTCCTAAATCTTCTGTAATTTTTTTATGGTTATCTAATGTAAAATTACTTGTAGCTAATTCTTTAATTTCATTAGTCCAACTATACTTAAATTTTTCACGATAAATTAAATGTAGATGAGTATCTAACAGAGGTATCATTAAGAATATATATTAACTTTTTTTAAAAGATTAACAACTGTAAAATTATAATATAAAAAATTACTAATAAATTGTTAAAATATAATATAAAATAAATAAATAAATGAATATAAAAAAAAAGATAACTAAATTATTTTTTTCATTTGGAAATGAAGATCCTTCATTTAAGCAAATTATTTTTAATTTTATTTTAATTTTTATTCCTGCATACTATTTTTATCCAATAAAATTATTTAGAAATCAGATTTTAAAACTTCAAGGAATAAATTTAAAAGCATCTGAAGTTTTTATAAAAAGTGGTTGCAAGTTTGACTCTCCTCAAAATATATCCATCGGCAAGAATGTTTTTATAAATAAAAATGTATTTTTTGAAGGTAATGGGAAAATAATTATTGGAAATGAAGTTCAGATTGGACCAAACACTGTATTTACTACAAGTGATCATGATATAAAAAATAATCATGAGGTTAAGTACAAAGATATTAAAGTTCTTGAAAATACTTGGATTGGTGCATCTGTAACTATCGTTCCAGGTGTGATTATTGGACCAAATGTAATTATTGGTGCTGGTTCAATTGTAACTAAAAGTTTTTCAAATTGCAAAATTGTTGGCAATCCTGCAAAAATTATTAATTAATTTGTAATAATTTTTATTTTTTAAAGGGCAATTCTTTAATAATTCCTTTTCTCATTACATTATCATCAGTTTCAACCAAGACTTCGTTTCCAGCATCCCAAAAATTTCTCAAAATCATTGATAGTCCAATATTTGTCTTAAATCTTGGTGAGTAAATACCTGAAGTTATCTGTCCAATTTTTTTATTATTAATTGAATAAACTGGATATGGTTTTGTAAAAGAGGTGCAAGGATTGCCATCAAATAATATTCCCATAATTTTTTTTTCAATACCTTGTTTCTTTATATATTCTAGTGAATTTTTACCTATAAAATCATGGTTACTATTTTCAGAACAATAAATACCTAAATTACATTCATATGGATTGTTTTCTATATTGAACTCATTACCATATGAAAGTAAACCTCCTTCTATTCTATCTATTAAGTTTGGACACCCTGGTGAAATATTTAAGTTTAAACCTGCATTCCATAAAGTATCCCAAAGCATAGAGCCTTTATCAAATCCAGAGAAATAAATTTCAAAACCATCTTGGTTACTATAACCAGAACGAGCAATAATTTGATTTGAACCTTCAAAATTAAAAGATTTGAAATGAAAAAATTTAATAGATTTTATTTTTTCTCCAAATACAGATACCATAAGTTCTTCAGATTTTGGACCCTGAATTGCCAAAGGATAAATATGAGGCTCTTCAATACTTACTTTTAAATTTAAACCTGATGCAAGGCCTTTTGCCCATAAGATTACATCTGAATCAGCAACAGAAAGCCAGTACTTATAATTATCTAATTTTAATAAAACAGGATCATTTATCATTCCAGCATTTTCATCAATAATTGGAATATAGAAACATTTTCCAACTGACATATTTTGTATAGATCTTGGAGTCATAAACTGAATTAATTTTTCAGATTCTTCTCCAGTAATCTGTACTTGTCTTTGACATGAAACATCCCATAATTGCACATTTTTATTCAAATGCCAGTAATCATCTTCTATTGATGACTTAAATGATTTTGGCATAAGCATATGATTTACAACAGTGAAACCAGTGACACCATTTTGTTCAACTTTTTGCGTGAAGGGTGTCCTCCTAATACGTCTTGACATATTAAGTTGAGGAATTTTCATATTAATTATAAATTATTGAGACCACCAAATAGAATAGCTATTTGGTGCAATAATAATAGGTATGTGATATTTTTTATTATCATCTTCCATTCTAAATCGTACAATAATTTCTGAAACGATGTTTTTGGAAATTGATTTATTAAAACTTAAAAAAAAATCTTTAGTATTAACAATGATTTCATAATCATATAAACAATCCTGCGATGACAAGTTAAATTCTTTTGCAATTCTTCCGCTGTCATCGGTATAAGATTCTAGGAATGTCTTTCTATTACCATTATGATCTATTTGTTCAATTTTAAATTTAACCTTAGCCGCATGAGTTCCATCAAGAGAATTTAATAAATGTGATGAAAAAAATGCCATATAGTTATTTACTCAATTGAAGCTTTATCACGTTTATCACTTACTGCTGCCACTATGGGGCTTATTACACCTTTTGCTTTCACATTAATACAAGCAGTTTTGCCACTTTCTATAGCTCTCTTTAGGGCTGGTATTAAGTCTGCTCTTTTTGTTACTAATTCTCCATAACCCCCAAAACCTTCAAAAATAGAATGAAAAGGTATGTCTCTAAAATCTGTAGCAAAATGTTTGCCGTTTTTAAATAATCTTTCTTGTTGTTGAGATATACAATCAAGACCACCATTATTATCAATTACTACAACTATGGGTTTTTTTTCTTGAAAAGCCGCTTCTATTGATAGGCCTCCTGAAAGAAAAGCACCATCGCCACTAATTAAAACAACATTTGAATTAGGATTTATATTTTTGGCGGATATAGCAAATGGGACTCCAACTCCCAACATACTAAATGTTCCTGGATGTAATATTCCACCTAATCTTTTTCCTTTTGCCCCTGCAATATTAATTGCTATTTCAGACCAAAAATGAGTATTGCCACCATCAATTACAAGCCAATCATTTTCTTTTAAAACCTCTTGAACATCTAGGGCCAATTGTAAAGGGTGTATTTTTTCACCTTCTTTTAAAGCGTGGTCATTTTCTTTTTTTAGTTCTGCTAAAGTGCTTTCAACCCATTTATTTTTTTCTTGTCTATTAAAATTAATCCATTTTTTATCTAATTTCCATTTTTCCTGTTTCTTTAATTCAATTAATTTATCTAAAAAAACATATGGATCTGATAATAAATTTATATCTGCTGCTCTATTTAATTCTACTTCTTCATGAGAACCATTAATACAAATCAATTTTGTAGATTTTGGAAACAAAGGTGGATTTCCAAAATTCATTTGATTATCTAGTCTAGATCCAATCATTAAAACTAGATCTGCTTCACTAAGAGCAATCTTTGATGGGGGGTATTGATGAATATCAGCTAAGCCCATATATGTATCGGCCTCTTCGCCTAATAATTTTTGATGATAAGGAATATTAAATATAGGAATATTTAATTTATAACCGACCTCTTCTAATTTTTTTTCAGCATTTGACCACCAAACTCCGTGACCACCAATGATAACTGGTTTTTTTGCATTAATTAATAAATTTAATATTTGATATAAATTTTCAGGATCAGGCCATGCTTTAGAAATAGGTTTTTTTTGATGAGAAAATGGTCTTTCATCTAATCCTGTATTCTCAGAAAAAGAAGCAAACATAATGTCAACAGGAACACTTAAATGCACTGCCCCAGGATAACCGTTTGTAGCTATTCTATATGCTTTATCAACAAATTCTCTTATTCTAGTGCCGTCAGTAATTCTCGCACTGTATTTAGTGAGAGGTGCTGCTATTGAAACATCATCGATTTCTTTAAATCCACCTGAGCCTTCGCGTTTTAAACTGCTTGAACCAGTAATAAAAATTACAGGAGATCTCTCTCCCCAAGCTTCCATCATAGATGGAACAGCATTAGCAAAACCTTCTGGACCTACAATACATACTGATGGTTTTCTTGTAATTCTAGTGTGACCATCAGCAAGATGACCAGCGATCTGCTCATGGGGGCAATTAATAACATTAATCTGACACTCCATAAAACCTTCTAATGCTGGATTACAAAAACCTCCTGATAAGGTGAAAACGTTTTCAATTCCTTTATCTTTTAGTGCTCTCGCTACTAATGCACCACCTCTTATTTTTTTTTCAATCATTGTTTAGTACTTTATGTCCTTAAAATATTTCTTAGCTATTATTTGTTCATCTACATCATTAATATTAGTTAAACCAACCAAACCTAAATTTGTACTTAATTCTTCTTTTATTAAATTTATAATTCTTCTAAGTCCTCTAGCTCCATCTGCACCTACTGCATACATTAATGGCCTCCCAAGCATAACAAAATTTGCCCCTAAAGCTAAAGCTCTTAAAATATCACTGCCACTTCTTATTCCACTATCAAATATGATTGGAAAATCTTTGCCTAAAGTTTTTCTAATTTGTGGCAAAGCGTTGATTGCTGCAGTAGCACTATCTAATTGTCTGCCTCCATGATTCGATACTTGTATAGCATCAGCCCCAGCCTCTTTGATTTTAATAGCATCTTCAGAATTCATTACACCTTTAACAATTAACTTATCTTTCCAAGCATTTCTTATTCTCTTTAAGGTGTTCCAATCGGTTGCCCCTCTGCTTTCCTTTCTTCTAAAAATTTGATCACCACTTTTTGAAGTAACATAGTTCATTGGTCTTGGAGAACCTTTTAAAAGCGTTGTTAAACTCCATTGGGGATGGGTTGCAAAATCAAAAAATTGTTTTAACCCAATTTTAAATGGATAACCAAATCCATTTCTATCATCTCTAGATCGTCTAGAAAGTATTGGAACATCCACAGTCAAAATTAAAACCTTATAACCAATATTTTTAGCTCTTTCCAATAATTCCATAATAAATTCTTCATTTTGAAAAATATAAATTTGCATCCATGAATGGCCTTCAGAAAAACTATACATTTCTTCTAAGGTTGTACTAGATGCCATTGAAACACAAGTAGGAATATTGTTGTATGCGCTTTCTTTTGCAAACATTTTATCAGCATCTGGCCATGATAGATTGGTCATTCCCATTGGGGCAAAACCAAATGGATAATCAAAATCAAAATCAAAAAAATTTTTTTTCAAAATTCTATTTTCAACCTTCCTCAATACCTTAGGCTCAAGTCTAATCTGATCTAATGCAATGCTATTTATTTCAGCAAGCTTATCATCACCGGAGGCGCCATCAATAAAATCAAAAACTAATTTTGGTAAGCGTTTTTTTGATAATTTGATAGCATCTTCAATGGTGTGAATTTTAGTACTTGGTTGAATATTGTTACTCATTTATAATTATCAGTATTCTAACATAAAATATAATTCTATTATAATATATACTTAGTTTTTTGAAATACCTTGCCATGGAGACGGGCCATCAGGAATATCTTCTTTAAGTCCTCTTGGTATATCTCTATTAGTGTCGTACATTGGTAATTTGCAAATTTCACCCTGATGAACTTCTCCATTGTCGCACAAAACATCAACTATAGTTCCAGGACCATAATCTTTGCTATTCATATAAACAATGCTTACACCGCAAACTTGATAAGGCGACCAGGTGCTAGATGTTACTAGGCCAATTTTTTTGTTATTGAATTTTATTTCACTATCTACTAGTGCAAAACTATCTTTAACTCTCATACCCCAAGTTAAGCAGTCTTTATTTGCTTTAAGTAAAAAATTTCTCCCAATAAACTCTCCTTTATTGAAATCGATAAATCTTCCTAAGCCCACAGAAAATGGTGTTCTATCTTTTGTAAAATCTCTACTTGCTGATAAAAGACCTGCTTCTATCCTTCTTGCTCTAAACCCTGGAGAAGCAGTAAGAATCATTCCCATTTTTTTTCCTGCATCTAAGATTAAATCACCTATTTTTTTTGCATCATTTTCTGGTCTTAAATAAATTTCCCAACCTAATTCATTTGTAAATCCTGTTCTACTAATGATTACCTTTTGTGAAGCTATTGATACTTCTTCCCAATCAAAAAATTGAAATCTATTTCTTATTGGCTCATCAATTATTTGATCAAGTAGTTTTAATGATTTAGGACCTTGAATTTGACTTACCCAAACATTTGGATCTTTAATTTCAACTTTTAAATTAATTGAATGCGCTTTATACCAACTATATAAGTGGCCGTCTCCTTGAGCAAACCAAAATTTATTATCATCCAATTTCAGCAATAAACCATCTGCAATCATCCCACCATCATGATAACAAGCAAATTGGTAAGAGCATCGGCCAATTTCTATTTTTGAAATATCTCTTGTAAAAATTTTTTGTAATAAATTTTCAGCATCTGGACCAGAAATTTCATAAGGATGCTCGCCCGTATGTCTTAAAATTATTTCTTGTCTAGCCTTCCAGTACATCTCGTCTCTAGAAATATTAGATAGTTTTTCAAGAGTGAATCTTCCATCAGCATAATTGGTGTACTCTGGATCTAAAGGTAATTCTTGATAACTAAGGGGATGTGTTTTCATTGGTCTTGCTAACTCAACAGCGCTACCTTTTTCTATTGGTATAGCTTTTATTACAAAACGATAATTATTTTGAGGGATTTTCATTTTCTTTATTTAGATTATATCAACCAAAGAAATTTTAAAATCAAATTATGCTTTTTAGCAAATTTATATGCCTTGGTTTAATCTCACAACAGCCACCAATTAAGGATGCTCCTTTACCTAAGGTGCTAATTACGAAATTTTTATATTTATTTCCTAAATATTCATTATTTCTTGTGCCTAGTAATTCTATTGGGTCTTCATATTCTCTATCGCCTTCAAAACCTTCCTCATTAAAAGTGTTTTCATTATTTGTTGGTAAATTCTTAAATAAATTCATTTTATAACCAAATGGTAGATTTTGCTTATCTAGAATAGGAAGGCTTAGTTCAACAATTTCTGGAGAGACACATGCTGAAATAATACCACAACAGTTATAATCTTTAATATTTTCAAATAATTGATTTAATGTTTCACCAGATGGTAAATTTGCATCATAACGCAAGTGAACACCAACAAGAACTTGTTTTTTGAATTTTTTAGTTGCTTCTAAAGCTAATTTAATTTCTTTTATTGAACTTAAAACATCTAAATAAAATATATCAACGTAATTATTTAAAATATTTGCTATTTCAAAAAAATATTTATAAATTGTTTCTTCTGTCTCAAATTGTATAGGAGAATAAGTGTTTCCTTGATTAGGTAATGACCCAGCTATTATAACTTTTTTATTAGACTCATTTCTCGCTCTTGATGCAATTTCCCCAGCCGACTGTGTTGCTACTTTTAGTGAGTCTAATAGATTATATCTTTCCAACAATCTTCTTCTAACACTAAAATTAGCTGTTACAATTAATTCAGATCCTGAATTTATAAAATCTTTATGCATATTCAAGACCATATAATGTAAATTCTTATCTATAAGAGCTTGAGCAGACCAAAGATCTCCTGTTGTACGTAATCCCATTTCCATTAATGTTTGACCAGAACCACCATCAAGGATGTATTTTTTATTTTTTTTAAACATTGAATAAAAACTTTATACAGAAGTTAATAAGGGGGGGGAGTGGCGCATTAAAATGCGCCACTAAAAAAATAATTTTAAGCGAACCACCAACGTTCAGAGATTTTATTACCATCACTTTCCCAGTTTCCGGCAACATCATCTCCATGAGCTAGTTTTTTTGATCCTGCACCTACATATTGATTAAATGCATAAACAATTGCACCGCCATCATAATTACAAAGAGCTTGACACTCCCAGTACATTGCTTTTCGTTTTTCAAAATCTAGTTCTGAACGAGCTGATCTTACTAATTCGTTAAATCTCTTTGTTGCATCAGTTTTAACGATATTACCCCAAGCAGCTTCGTTCCACTCAGTATCATCAGTAAATGCTGCAGACCACATCATATCTTCTGTTGGTCTACCACCCCATGAACTCATACTAAAGCCCTTAGTATTCCATACATTGCTCCAGTAACCATCTTCAGGTTCTTTTTTAACACGTAAATCAATTCCACACTCTTGTGCAGATGCAGCAATCAGATTTGTTGCATCAGTACATCCAGCATAAGGAACTTCTGAAGTGCTGATCTCTATTGGACCAGTAACTCCTGATTTTTTCCAATGATATGAAGCTTTATCTGCGTCAAACTCTCTTTGCTCCAAAGCATTATTATGGAATGGATGGGCTGTAGCTATAGGATGATCATTACCTAAAGTACCATATCCAAGCATAATTTTATCAACAATTTCTTGTCTCTTAATTGCATATTTCATTGCCATACGCACATCAAAATTATCAAATGGTGCTACATCTAATCTCATTGGTGCAGTATAGTGAGCAAATCCTGATGCCGCAGTAATTTCAACGTTTGGATCTCTTGTTAAAAGAGTAGCAGTTCTTAAGTCAACTCCATTCATCCAATCAATCTCACCATTAAGAAGTGCTGCTTGCCTAGTAGCTGGATCATTAATTCCAATTACTTCAACTGAATCAAAATGAGCATATGAATCGCCTTTGAAATAATTTGGATTTCTTTTTCCAAATTTTGCTCCAACTCCTGGATTGAACTCATCCATAATGTATGGACCAGTACCAATTGTAGATTGAGCATCAACTACACCGTCCTTAGTTGGTTTGATCATAATATGGTAATCGGTAGTAATTGCTGGCCAATCGGCATTTGCACCTTTAAGTTTAAAAATTACCCTGTTAGGTCCATCAGCTGTAATGGTATCTATTTGAGATAATAGACCTCCAGCTGCAGAAGCAGTATCTGGATTCATATGATATTGATAATTCAATACTACATCCTCTGCTGTCATGGTTTTGCCATTATGAAACTCAACACCTTTAACAAGATTATAAACCCATGTCTGTGCATCGTCTGATTCTATACTTTCCGCAAGTTCAGGTATTACAGCATGGTCTGAGTCAACAACAGTCAAACAGTTTTGATATGACCAAGCAACAGCTTGCATAAAAGAACTTTGATATGTAGCTGGATCAAGTGTATCAGTTGTATCAGCTGCTCCGTTACCCCATCTAAAATGACCACCTTTATTTGCTGTAGCTGCAACAGCTTTATCAGCTAGTGATAAAGCAATAGGAAGAGTAGCTCCTGTTGCAAGCACGGACATTACGAACTGTCTTCGACTAATTATGTTATTAGTCAATCGTGATGACTGTTCTTTAATATATTTATCTATTTTTTTATCTTTCATTTTTCCTCCCTATAGAAACAAAAAACTTAAGCATTTGTTGATTATTTAACTAAAATTAACAAAAAACAAACTTTATGGATACATACAAACATATATAAAGATTTAATTCAACGGATAATTTGTCAAATTTAGGTTGCATTTTGTCCTATTTTCATAATAACCTTTAATGGATAACCTAAATAACTAAGGAGTTTAAAAATTAGCGGAATTCACCCAATTTTTAAGACAGTATTATTACGTATAGGTCTTGGTATTATTACAGTGTTTGCATTTTCTGTAATAATTTTTAGTTGTTTTTCATTCTTGCCTGGAGATTTTGCAACAGAGATACTCGGACAAAGTGCCACCAAATCTGCTGTTGAAGCATTAAGATTAGAACTAGGTTTAGATAAACACCCTGTAATTAGATACTTTGAATGGCTTGGAAATGTTTTCCAAGGTGATTTTGGTAGTTCTTTTTCAGGAAGATCTAAAGTCCAAGGAGATCAAGGAGATAGATCAAGGGAGGTGATAGAGCTTATAATACCAAGGTTAAAAAATACATTATTTTTAACTGCTGTTTGTGCAGTTATAGCTATCCCTATTTCATTATTTTTAGGAATATCTGCTGCTCTATATAGAAATTCTTTTTATGATAGGTCTGCTACTGGTTTTAGTTTAGTGACTACATCTTCTCCAGAATTTTTTACTGCATATATATTTATTTTATTACTTGCTACTTTGTTTCCATTATTTCCTACAATATCAAATGTTAATGAAGAAACATTATTGATTGAAAGATTTTATAAAACTGCACTTCCTGTATTTACTCTTACATTAGTCACTATGGGTCATATGATGAGAATGAGTCGCTCCGCAATAATTAATATTTTATCAAGTGAGTATATTGAAATGGCTAAATTATCAGGTGCTACAAAATATGAAGTTATAGTAAAACATGCGTTACCAAATGCTTGGGCACCTATTGCTCAAGTAATAGCAATAAATTTAGCTTATATGCTTATTGGTTCAGTGGTGGTTGAGTATGTTTTTAATTATCAAGGAATTGGGAGATTAATGGTTGGTTCCGTTTATAATAGAGACCTTCCTGTTGTACAAGGGTGTGCTCTAATTTTTGCTTCAACTTATGTAATACTTAATTTGATTGCCGACTTAATAGGCATCATTTCTAACCCTAGACTTTTGTATCCCAAATGAACGAAAATACAAATTCATATTCAGCAACTGGAGAGGTTGGAAATATTTTACAACGTCGAACAAAAATTGAAAGATTAAAGATTGCATTATCTAAGGCGCCATTCTCAGCATGGTTTGGAATGATTGTAGTTTTAATTTATTTAATTGCTGCTTTGTTTGCTCCCTTTATTGCTCCTCACCCAGAAGCAAAAATTTTTGAGGTTGCCTATGCTCCTTGGGGAGGTATTCATTTATTGGGAACAGACCAAATTGGAAGAGATATCTTTTCTAGATTAATATTTGCAGCAAGAAATACTCTTGGGATTTGTTTTTTAGCTTGTTTTATGGCTTTGGTTATTGGAACAATACTTGGGATTATTGCAGCAATAGATAGAAAATATATTGATCAATTATTAGGTCGTACAGTTGATACATTGATGTCTATACCTGTTATGATTTTCACATTAATGCTATTATCTGTATTTGGGCCTACTACTTTTAATTTAATAATAATATTAGGTGTTTTAGAATCAACTCGGTTTTTTAGAATTTCCCGATCTGTTGCTGTTGGACAGGTAGTTTTAGAATATGTTGAAGTTGCTCGTCTAAGAGGAGAAAAATTATCATATATTATTTATAAAGAAATACTTCCAAATATTGCATCTCCATTAATAGTCGAATTTGGATTAAGATTTATTTATATAATTTTTACAATTTCGAGCTTAAGTTTTTTGGGGGTAGGTATTCAGCCGCCTTCAGCTGATTGGGCATCAATGGTAAGAGAAAATGCAATTCTTATTCAATATGCTCAATTTGACATAACAGCAGGGCTAACACCTTTGATACCAGCTGCAGCAATAGCTCTATTATGTCTTGCAATAAATTTTGTTGTCGATTGGTATCTTTATATAATTAGTGGATTAAAAGATGAGCTTAAATAATTCAAAAAATAATAAGGGTGATCTACTTTTAAAAATAGAAAATATTTATATAGATGGATTTTCAGATGAAAGATGGCATAAAATTATAAAGGGAATTAACTTAGAACTAAATAGAGGTGAGATCTTAGGGTTAATTGGTGAAAGTGGTGCTGGTAAATCTACAATGGGAAAAGCTGCAATGGGTTATACTCAACCAGGTTGTAAAATTATTAGTGGTAACGTTTATTTTGATGGAGTTGATCTTACTAAAATAAGTGAAACCGAAAAAAGAAAAATGTGGGGAACAAAAATTTCTTATGTAGCACAATCTGCTGCAGCTTCATTTAATCCTGCGCATAGATTAATGGGACAGACTATTAGTGCTGCAAGTAGAGCTAAACTAAATTCAGAAGAAGCATTAAAAAAAGATGCGGTTGAACTTTATACTTCCTTACAACTTCCAGAACCTGAAATAATTGGAGAAAGATACCCACATCAAGTATCTGGAGGTCAACTGCAAAGAGTTATGACTGCAATGGCAATGTCTCCAAGACCCGAATTAATAATATTTGATGAACCCACAACAGCCTTAGATGTAACTACTCAAGTAGAAGTATTGGCTGCTATGAGAAATATAGTAGATAAGTTTAATACAGCAGCAATATATATAACTCATGATCTAGCTGTCGTTGCTCAAATGGCTGATAGAATAAAAGTTTTAAGATATGGTGAAGAAGTAGAAGAAGCAGAAACTAGAAAGATGCTTTCGAGCCCAAAAGATGATTACACTAAAACTCTTTGGTCAGTTCGCTCACTAATTAAACCAGAAGAAACCAGTGAAGATATAATTTTATCGATTGATAATATAGATGCTGCATATGGATCTTCAAAAGTTCTTCACGATGTATCAATTAAAATACCTAGAGGTAAAACAGTTGCCATAGTTGGTGAAAGTGGTTCAGGAAAATCAACTACAGCTAGGGTAGTAACAGGCCTTCTGCCTCAAAAAAAAGGTGATATTATTTTTAATAATGAAAAACTTCCATCAAGATTAGAAAAACGCAGTAAAGAGCAATTAAGAAAAATACAAATAATATTTCAAATGCCTGACACAGCTATGAATCCTAGGCAAACGGTTGATGAAATAATAGGTAGGCCGCTAGAATTTTATCATGGATATAAAAAAAAAGGAGCGTGAAAAAAAAGTTATTGAATTATTAAAAATGATTGAATTAGATGAAAGTTTTCTAGATAGATTGCCATCAGAATTATCCGGTGGTCAAAAACAACGTATTTGTATTGCAAGAGCCCTTGCTGCTAATCCTGAACTAATAATATGTGATGAAGTTACATCTGCTTTAGATCAAATTGTACAAGAAGGGATATTAAAACTATTACAAAAATTACAAAAAGATCTTGGAGTAACTTATATTTTTATTACTCATGATATTGCAACTGTAAAAGCAATATCTGATGAAATTGTAGTAATGTATCAAGGAAAAGTAATCGAACAAGGATTAAAAAGTAAAATATTAAACCCACCATATCCAGATTACACAGAACTTTTATTGTCTTCTGTTCCAGAAATGGATCCAGACTGGTTAACTAATTTGTTAAGTAAAAGAATAACTTAATTTGTGAATAAAAAAATACTAGCTATTATTTTAGTATTAATAGCTACTTTCTTTGGAAGTTTAATGGGTATGTTTTTAAAAATTGCTCAAGAAGAAATTAATGTATTTACAGCTGGATTTTTAAGATTTTTTCTTGGATTTTTATTTATTCTCCCATACATTGTTTATACTAAGTTTAAAGTTTATAAATCTGAACATTTGAAACTTCATCTTCTTCGCAGTATAATAAACTTACCAATGATGTATTTAGGATTTGGTGCGCTTGTCTATATATCATTAGAGCAATTTAATGCTCTCCATTTTATTGTTCCTTTGATTGTAACATTACTTGCTGTAATTATTTTCAAAGAAAAAATATACTTCATTAGGATATCTGCACTTATTATAGGATTTATAGGAATGTTAATAATGTTAAGACCTGGAATTATTGAAATGAATATAGGTGTGTATATGATTCTTGCTTCATGCTTTATGTGGTCATTTATAATAATAATTTCAAAATCGTTATCAAAAGATGAGAGTCCCATCACGATACTTACATACCAATATTCATTTATGTCTGTCTTTAGTTTTTTTATAGTTTTATTATATTGGGAAGCACCGTCATATACTGTATTAATTTATCTTTTGTTAGCAGCTATAGCTGGTTCTTTTCTTCATTTAGCTCTTAATTATTCATACAAACTAGTTGATTTGTCTGTTACTCAACCAATTACTTTTTTTGGTTTAGTTTGGGGATCTGCGCTAGGGTATTATGTTTTTGATGAAAAACCTGATTTATTTACCTGGATTGGTGGAATAATTATTTTTTCTAGTGTCTTAATAATTACATATAGAGAGTCTTACTTAAAAAAGAACATCGCAAAACAATCACTTCCAGTAAAATCATAATTTTAGTATAATTGTTTAAAGGGATAGGATTTGAAAAACAATTTCGATTATATTATCGCAGGTGGTGGATCTGCAGGATGTACCTTGGCTTCAAGGCTTGCTGAAGATAGTTCGATATCAGTTTTACTAATTGAAGCAGGTGGGTCGGGAAAGAGTTTATTTACTAAAATGCCCGGGGGTAATGGATTTATAATTGGTAATCCAAAATTTGATTGGGTCCAATACTCTACCCCACAACCTAATTTAAATAATAGAAAAATTTTCTACCCAAGAGGAAAAGGGTTGGGTGGTTCATCATTATTAAATGGAATGATTTATATGAGAGGTGGTGCAGGAGATTTTAATAGATGGAGACAAAAGGGTCTTGAAGGATGGTCATATGAAAAAGTTTTACCTTATTTTAAAAAATCAGTGTCTGCTTATCATAGGGAAAATAGTAAATATCACGGACAAAATGGACCATTAAAAATCACTCCCGCAGGTAATTATAGTAAAGTTGATGAAATATTTGTTAAAGCATGTGAAGAAGCAGGTGCTATTTATAATGATGATTTTAATGGAGAAAAACTAAGTGGAGTTGGGAAATATGATGTAAAGGTTTGGAAGGGTATAAGACAATCTTCTTCTGAAGCATATTTAAAAACCAAACCAAAAAATTTAACAATCTTTAAAAATACACACGTAATTAATTTAATTATTGAAAAATCAAAAGCAATTGGATTAAATCTATCTTCTGGAAAAGTATATGCTAATTGTGAAATTATTTTATCTTTAGGAGCTTTTGGGAGTCCTAAATGTTTAATGTTATCTGGGATAGGGCCAGAAAATCATCTTAAAGAACACGGGATTAAAGTTGTAAATAATTTACCAGGTGTTGGTGAAAATTTTTATGATCATCCAATAGTACCTATGAATTGGGCTTTTAAAAATCCAAAAATGAGTTTGGCAAAATATCAACGTATCGATAAAGCAATACTATTAGGACTAAATTATATTTTTTTTAAAAAAGGTTTGGCTGCAGCGCCATTTTGGTCCACTAACTTATTTCATTCTTTAAGAGAAGATGAATTACCAGAATTACAAATATTCATGACAGCTATGTGTTTTAAAGAAGAGCCTGATAATTCATCCTTTAATCTTGAAAAAATATTAAATATAGGTTCACTATTTTTTTCTAGAGGAAAAAAAGCTTCACCAGGTATGCATTTTCAAATTAATTTACTAAGACCAAAAAGTACTGGAACTGTAAAGCTAAAAAGTTCAAATCCAAAGGATGAGGTTTTAATTAATCCAAATTGGTTTTCAGATCCTTTAGATATGAATGATATGGTAGAAGGTATGAAGCATATGAGAAAAGTTATATCTCAACCAAGTTTTAAAAATATAGTAGGTGAAGAAATACAACCAGGAAATAACTTTAAAAATGATTTTGAATTAAAAGAGGCAGTTCGAAATTTTGTACAAACAGGTCACCATCCTGCATCTACATGCGCAATGGGCTCTGATAATAATGTACTTGCTGTTCTTGATGAAAAACTAAGAGTAAAAGGTATTAAAAATTTGCGAGTAGTAGATGCTTCTTCTTTTCCTGATATGATTAGTGGCAATATTAATGCATCGGTAATTATGATTGCTGAAAAAGCTGCAGATATGATACTAGGAAAAGAGCCTTTAGAAACTGAAAAATTATGACATTTAAAAAAAGCGATTGAAAAAATATGACTTATAAGCTTAAGTAATAATTAAATGGTAGATATAAAAAAATATAATTACTATGCAGGTGGCAAATGGCATGAGCCTGCATCAGGTAAATATTTTGATAGTGAAGATCCTTCAAACGGCGAGGTATGGGCAAAAGTTGCAGATTGTAATGTTGAAGATATAAATATAGCTGTGGCACATGCAAAAAATGCCTGGTACGAAGGACCTTGGGGCAAAATGAATCCATCTGAAAGAGGGAGATTGCTTAATAAAATTGGAGATGTAATTGCATCAAATGCAGAAAAGATTGGATCAATAGAAACTAAAGATAATGGAAAGCTTCCTCAAAATATTACCCCTTCCTTGACAAGCTGGCAAACAGATAGTTTTTATTATTATGCAGGTATGTGTGATAAATTCGAAGGAAGACTTATTCCTGCTGATGTTCCTAACATGCATAATTATTTAAAATGGGAGCCATACGGCGTGGTTGGATTAATTCTTCCTTGGAATTCACCTATTGGAACTTTAATTTGGAAATTAGCGCCTGCGTTAGCTGCAGGAAACACTGTAGTTATTAAACCTTCAGAACGTGCATCTTGCTCAACGCTTGAGCTTATGAATATTTTAGAAGAAGCAGATTTACCTAAAGGCCTCTTAAATGTTGTAACAGGTTTTGGCAAAACGACTGGTGCCCCTCTTATAGATCATGATGATGTTAGAATGATTAGTTTTACTGGGGGCACCTCAGGTGGAAGTGCAGCTAGTACTATTGCGGCAAAAAAAGTTAAGCCAATAATAATGGAGCTTGGTGGAAAATCTCCACAAATAATTTTTGAAGATGTAGATTTAAATTTA
>MDSW01103773.1_pt1 | contig 17793 bp, 20 predicted proteins | sample 811171 | NCBI WGS metagenome assembly MDSW01 (sample SAMN05326641, study PRJNA326480) | marine metagenome | isolation source: seawater | place: Atlantic Ocean: North West | collected 2012
AGAGACATCATCGATAAAAACTGGCTGAAATTTTATCGTCCCATCTCCAAATAAAGGGACAAAAAAAGACATTTTAAATATTGGTAATAATCTCTTAAGAAAAATATCACCACCACCAATAATTACTCCAGGCCTTATAACAATTGCATTTTTAATTTTTTTAAATGCTTCTTTTTCTGATTTAAAAACAGCTTTACTTCTTGAAGATTTGGCATCTTTATCTACTCCTAAACCTGAAAAAAAAATATATTGATCCAATACTTCACTAGTTTCTAGAATACTTATAAGTTTTTTGTTAAACTTAAATATTGTTTCTTCAAAACTTCCATTTTTTTTATCATATGTTGTTTTAAGATTAATGCATATTTCTGAATTTAATAATACTGACTTTAGTCTTGGATCATCAAGGGAAGCAAAGCGAAAAGGTATAATTTGTCCAGTAACACCAAAAAGTCTAATTTTGGCTTCCTGTATTGATTTTTGGTATGGAACTATAATTTTATGACCTTTTTTTGCCAATCTTCTTATGAGATGTTTACCAACAAATCCTGCACCTCCTAAAATTACAATAGATTTCATGACCTTTAAATAAATAAGTGATATAATTATTGATATACATACTATATGCAAAAATATCAAAATGAAAATTAATCTATATAAAGGAGATATTCCTAGTAATATTAAAATTGGTAATGTTATAGCTATAGATAGTGAGGCTATGGGATTAAATCCAATTAGAGATAAATTGTGCTTAGTTCAAATTTCAAATGGAGATAATATTTGTCATTTAGTAAAAATAAGTAATTCAAATAAAAAACCTAAAAATTTGATAAATATTTTAAAAAATAACAAAATACAGAAAATATTTCATTATGCTAGATTTGATGTTGCGATGTTCAAATACAATTTTAAAATAAATATAAAAAACATTTATTGCACAAAAATAGCATCTAAATTAGTTAGAACGTATACAGATCAACATGGATACAAAGATTTATGCAGTGAATTATTAAATAAGAATATTTCAAAAACTGAACAGTCCTCAGATTGGGGCGGTGAACTATCAAAAGAACAGCAAAAATATGCTGCTAATGACGTGTTATATCTTCACAAGATAAAAGAAAAGCTTGATAAAATGTTAATTAGAGAAAACAGAGTTAAGTTAGCAAAAGCATGTTTTGATTTTATGGAACATAGAACTGATCTTGATATTAGTGGATGGAAAGATCAAGATATATTTAAACATTAGTAAATTAATGAATAAAAAAAGTAAAATATTAAACAGTGCAAAAAAAGCATTTGCAAAAGAACTTGCTAGTATTAAAACTTTATCTTCAACATTTAATAATAGTTTCTATAAAGCAATAGATAAAATTAATAATTTAAAAGGTAGAGTTATTTTAACAGGTGTAGGTAAAAGTGCACATATTGCTAACAAAATATCTGCAACTTTAACATCAACTGGAACTCCATCTTATTTTATACATGCTACCGAAGCAAGTCATGGAGATCTTGGGAGTATTCAAAAAAATGATTGCGTAATTGCAATTTCAAACTCTGGAGAGACTTCTGAACTAAATAATATAATTCAATATTGTAAAAGATTTAGCATAACGTTAATTAGTATTACCAGTAGCTCAAAAAGCAGCCTTCACAAAAATTCAACAATTGGGATTTTATATAAAAAGCCTCAGGAAGCTTGTCCATTAAATTTGGCACCTACTACTTCTACATCAATGGCAATGATAATAGGAGATTGTATTGCTATTGCGCTTCTTGAATTAAAAGGTTTTGAGAGTAGCCACTACAAAATTCTTCATCCTGGAGGAAATCTTGGTAAAGATTTAAAATATGTCAGTGAAATTATGCATATTAAAAATGCCATACCAATTTCAAAAGAAAATGAGAAAATGTCCAACGCGTTGATTAAAATGACAAAGAAAAGTTTTGGATGTTTAGGCGTAATAGATAAAAAAAATAGAATTATTGGCATTATAACTGATGGTGATTTAAGAAGGAAAATAAATTCTAAGTTTTTCAATAAAAAAGCTAGTGAAATAATGACAAAAAACCCAACATTGGCTCATAAAGATATGCTTGTTGGAGAAGCTTTAAATCTTATGAATGATAAAAAAATTACAAGTTTATTTGTTTGTGAAAATAAAAAACCTATAGGTATTATTCACATTCATGACTTATTGAGGCTAACAAGTTAAATTGAATTTTTTATTCTCATTAGATAGGAAATATATTCTTCTTTTTTCTCTTGTAATATTTCTATCATTTTTTGTATTTATTTTTTATAAATTTTTTTTTTCATTCGAAGAAAATATTATTTCTAATTTTTCAGTTAAGTCAGCTGATATTACTGATCCAAGGTTTTCAATAGACAATCTAGATAGAAAAATTCTTATTACAGCTAGGGAAGGTAATTTTATTGATGATAATAAAATTTTATTAAAGAAAAATGTTTTATTTAAATCAAAAAAATTTAGTATCATAAGTGATAATGTTATTTTTAATAGAAAAGAACAAACAGCAAAAAGTGATAATAAATCAATCTTTAAATCTAATAAAACCAAGATATCCTCAGAGGGTTTTGATATTTATGATAATGGTAATAAGATAAAATTTCATGGAAATTCTAAAATTATTTTGAAATGAAAATTATTTTAATTTTTTTTACTATATTATTTACTTTAAACAGTTTATCAAGTCGTGAAATTGGAGAAACTGAAATAACTGCTGAAGAAGGTATTGAGGTTTTCCAAAATGAAAAATATTATCTTCTTAAAAAAAATGTAAAAATTATTTCTGATAATTTTATTCTCGAGGGAGATGTAGTAAAATTATTTTTTGAAAAAGATTTATACGACATAACAAAAGTTGATGCAAAAGGTAATGTCGATCTAACATCATCGCTATATGCAATTAAAGCTAGTGGGGATAATTTATATTTTATTTTACAAAATGAAGAAATTCAAATACTGGGAAAAAACTCCATATTAGTTACTGAAGATACAGAGATGTATTCAGATGGTAAAATTAGAGTAGAAAATAAAAACGGTAACTTTGAATTAAATGGACTCAATTCAAGTTTAAAAAATAATAACATTATAATTGAGGGTTATGACATTAAAGGCACCTTTTCAACTAACTCCGAGTCTAAAGAAATTATTTTTCTAGATGTTTATGATAAAAGCAACGCATACATAAATAATGGAAATACAGAAATGTATGGAAACAAGATAAATTATAGTAAAAAAACCTCTCTTATTGAACTAGAAGATAATGTTAAAATAATACGAGATGGGGAATTAATCACTGGGGACTATGGTACACTTGATACAAATAATAATTCATATAAAATAAAATCCAAGGATGAAAAAAAGGTTATAGCGATAATATCAGATACGAATGAGTAAATTTAAAATATTAGATGATGGGCTGAATATTGATAAAATTTCAAAAACATACGGTAATAAAGAAGTTGTAAGAAATATAAGTATTTCCATTAAAAGAGGAGAAATTGTTGGACTTCTTGGACCGAATGGAGCAGGTAAAACAACAAGCTTCTATATAATTGTTGGATTAGTGAAACAAGATAGGGGTTCTATTTTTTTAGATAAAATGGAAATCTCTGATGTTCCAATATACAAAAGAGGAGTCATGGGAATAAGCTATCTTCCTCAGGAAGCATCAATATTTAGAGGAATGAATGTTGAGGATAATCTATTATCAATAATAGAAATAGGTGAAAAAGATAGAGACAAACAAGAAATAATCTTAAATAACCTACTCAATGAATTTGACATTAACCATGTAAGAAAATCAAAATCTATAGTTTTGTCAGGTGGAGAAAGAAGAAGATTAGAAATTGCAAGAACGCTAGCTTCCAATCCAAAATATCTTTTGCTAGATGAACCATTAACTGGAATAGATCCAGTATCAATAGAGGAAATCAAGATAATAATTAAAAAACTTAAACAAAAAAATATTGGTATTTTAATAACTGATCATAATGTAAGAGAGACTCTTAAAATTGTTGATAAGGTTTATATAGTAAATGAAGGAGCGATATTTTTTGAAGGTAATCCAGAAAATGCTGTAAAAGATGAAAAAATCAAAAAATTTTATTTAGGATCTGAATTTAAACTTTAAATGATTAGTCAAATAACCAAATTTGGATTTAATGGAAATCCAAAAATACCTGGAGATAAATCAATTTCTCATAGATCTATAATTATACCCTCGATTTCAAATGGTATTTGTGAGGTAAATAACTATTTGAAGTCAGATGATGTGATTAATACAATTAATTCTTTTATTGCTATGGGTGTAAAAATATATGAAAATGGAAACAAAATAATAATTGAAGGCAAAGGTTTAGACTCATTAAGAAAACCAAACAAAGATCTTTATCTTGGAAATTCGGGAACAAGTGCAAGATTACTTACTGGTTTGTTATCTTCACAAAAATTTGATAGCGTTTTAACTGGTGATTCATCGCTATCTTCAAGACCAATGAATAGAATAGCAGAACCATTAAAAAAAATGAATGCCAATATAATTACCAATTCAGGTAAAATGCCATTAAGAATAAAAGGTGCCAGCCTTAAAAGTGCAGAAATTGAGATTAAAATACCATCTGCTCAAATAAAATCTGGTGTTATACTTGCTGCTTTAAATGCAAATGGAATTACCAAAATCATTGAAAATAATATATCAAGAAATCATACTGAAATAATGCTTAATGCTTTTGAAGCTGATATTAATATTTCAAAAGAAGACTCAAAAAAAATAATTACGATTAAAGGAAAAAAAGAATTAAAGAGTCAAAATATTGATGTTCCATCTGATTTATCAAGCAGTGCATTTTTTATAATTGCTGCACTGATTAATAAAGAATCTCATTTAAAATTAAATAACATAAATGTAAACCCCACAAGAAATGGAATTTTGATTGCATTAAAAAAAATGGGTGCAAATATTTCATACTCAAATAATAGAACTATTAATAATGAAGAAGTTTGTGATATTGATGTTTATAGTTCTAATTTAAATGGTTGTGATCTTGGACCTGAAATTGCTAAATTAATGATAGATGAATATCCAATTTTATCTATTGCAGCATCTTTTGCAAATTCCACTAGTGTATTTAGAGGTTTGGGAGAATTAAAAGTAAAAGAAAGTGATAGACTTGAACTAATTAATTTAAACTTACAAAGTTGTGGTGTTAATTGTAAAATTGATAATGATGACTTATATATTTTCCCCAGTAAAGAATATCAAATAAAAAATAATGAAATTAAAACTGATTTTGATCATAGAATAGCTATGGCTTTTGCAGTAATGGGTTCAAAAATAGGGCCATTAAATATAAAAAATTCTGACTCTATAAATACGAGCTTTCCATCTTTTGTTAAGGAGTTTAATTCAGTTGGTGGAAACATTACTTGAAAAAGATTATTACCATTGATGGCCCTGCAGCATCAGGAAAAGAAAAAATTTCTAAATACGTTAGTAGAAAATGGAAATATAAACATCTTGACTCTGGGACCTTATACAGAAATTTGGCATTTATATTGTTAGAAAATAGAGTAAATCTTAAATCAACTAGTGAAATTAAAAAAGTAATATTTAAATTAAAAAAAATATCATTCAACAAATACAAAAAGCTTAGAACTGAGAGAATTAGCAGAGTAGCTTCAAGTATTGCTGTACACCAATTTGTAAGGGATTTTATCAATAAATCCCAAAGAAATTTTGTAAATTCTAATAAAACAAATAGTAATTTTGTAGTTGATGGAAGGGATATTGGATCAGTTGTTTTCAAAAAAGCTGATTTAAAACTATATATTGATGTTAGTGAGGAAAATAGGGCAAAAAGAAGATATAAACAGTTGATTGATAATGGTGAAAAGTCTATATACCGACAAATTTTGAAAGATATTAAATTGAGAGATAAAAAAGACAAAGCTAGAAAAAATTCACCCTTAGTTATTCCTAATGGTGCATTTATAATTGATAACAACGGTACTTTTCAAAAGACTACTGAACAAATTAATAAATTAATAAAAAAAATATAGCATGGCTGAAAATTCAACTAAAATATCAAATACTGAATACGATGAATTGTTATCATCAGCTTTTAAAAATACTAATGTAAAAGAAAAAAGCATTATATCTGGAACTATTGTTTCAATTGAGAATGATATAGTGACTATAGATGTAGGTTTAAAAAGTGAGGGACGAGTTCCAATTAATGAATTTTCTAGACCAGGACAGAAACCAGAAATTAATGTTGGAGATGAAACAGAAGTATTTATTGAGCATGTTGACAATGCTAATGGAGAAACAAGTTTATCAAGAGAAAAGGCGGTAAAACAAAAAGCATGGCATGATTTACAAGATTCATTCTCAAACAATAAAGTAGTTACAGGTGTGCCTTTTAACAGAGTTAAGGGTGGAATGAGTGTTGATTTAAACGGTGTTACTGCTTTTCTTCCTGGCAGCCAAATAGACACAAGACAAATTATAAAAGACACTAAAGAACTTTTAAACAAACCAATTGAATTAATCATATTAAAAATGGACAAATTCAGAGGAAATATTGTTGTTTCAAGAAAAGCAATTACAGAAAATGAGTTAAAAGAACAAAGGAAAGAGTTATTAAGTAAGATTGAGGAAGGATCAATAATTGAAGGAAAAGTTAAGAACTTAACTGATTATGGGGCTTTCATAGATCTTGGAGGACTTGATGGATTAGTTCATGTAACTGACATCTCATGGACAAAAATAAATAATCCAAATGAATTATTAGAACTAAATCAAACAATTAAAGTTAAAGTACTAAAATTTGATGAAGAGTTATCAAGACTTAGCTTAGGTATTAAACAGCTTACACCAAATCCATGGGATACAGTCCATGAAAAGATAAAGTTAAATGATGTTATCGAGTCTAAAATTTTAAATATAAGCGATAATCAAGTAAATGTAATAATCAAAGAAATGTATGATGGGGTTATTACTATCAACGAACTAACATGGTTGAAAAAACCTCCTCATCCATCAAAAATTGTAAACTTAAATGACACTGTAAGTGTAAAGGTGTTAGAAATTGATGAGGAAAGAAAAAAAATAATTTGTAGTTTAAAACAAATGAAAGATAATCCTTGGATTAAACTAAATGAAAATTATCAAATTAATGACTCATTTGAAACAGAGATTGTAAACATTGTAGATTTTGGTATTTTTGTAAAAGTTCAGGATGAAATTGATGGAATGGTTCATGTATCTGACCTAAGTTGGGATGAAAAAGAATGCTCTACAATGCTAAAAAACTTCAAAAAAAACGATAAAGTTAAAGTAAAGATTTTAGATATCAATGCTGATAAAGAGAGAATAAGTCTGGGAATAAAACATCTAATTAACGATCCTGTTCAAGAATTCCTCGACAAGAATCCTCTTAAATCTAAAATTACTGGCAAAGTAATTGAAGTTGATGAAAAAGGTATAAAAGTTGAAATAGATAAACAGAAAAATATTTTTGGTTATATTAAAAAAATTAATTTATCAAAAGATAAAAATGAACAAAAAACTGATAGGTTTGCAGTTGATGAAAATATTGACTCAATTATAATTTCATTAGATTCAAAAACTAGAATATTAAATTTATCAATAAAAGAACTTGAGATTCAAGATGAGAAAGAAGCTCTATCAAAATATGGATCAAGTGCCTCAGGGGCTTCATTAGGAGACATACTAGGTTCAGTTCTTAAAAAATAGAACTAATGTTAAAATCTGAAATATTAGATAAACTTCATCAAAAATATAATAACTTGAGTTATGATGATATTGAAAAATTATTTGAAATATTCATAAAAAAAATCACTAAGTCATTAAGTGAAGGTAAAAATATTGAAATCAGAGGATTTGGTACAATTAGCAAAAAATTAAATAAAGAAAAATTTGTAAGAAATCCAAAAACTAATGAGAAGATTTTTAAAAATAAAACTTATAAAATACATTTTAAAATTGGTAAAATATTACATAGTAGAATAAATTCTAAAACTATTAATGAAGTCTAAAAAAATTATAGTTGCATTAGATAATAGTGATCTTAAAAAAGTAAAAAAAATTGTATCTGACTTAAAATCTGAAGCTTTTGCCTTTAAAATTGGATATGAATTTTTTTTAAATAATGGAATATCAGGTTACAAAGAAATAAAAAAGATTTGCCCGAATATTTTTTTAGATTTAAAATTACATGATATACCTAATACTGTTCAAAAAGGTCTTGAGGCAATTTATAAATTAAAACCCATTCTATCAACTGTTCATATTTCGGGTGGAGATGATATGATGAGAGTTACTACCTTAAATAGAAAACATACAAAGATACTAGGGGTTACAATTTTAACAAGTCTTGATAGTAGGCAAACAAAGAAATATTATAATGAAAAAAATTTAAAAATTTTAATACAAAAATTTGTTAAAGAAGCTAAAAAGTTTAAATTAGATGGAGTAGTTTGTAGTCCAAAAGAAATAAAATATATTAGGGAACTTGTAGGTAAAAATTTTCTAATAGTTACGCCAGGAATAAGAATTAAAAGTTCTCAAACAAAAAAAGATGATCAAAAAAGAATTCTTAGTCCATCCCGAGCTATTGATCTCGGTGCAAATTATTTAGTTATTGGAAGACCAATATTAAATTCAAAGAACCCTCTTAATACACTCAGAACTATTAACAGTTCTCTAAATTAAAATGATAGTAAAAATTTGTGGTATTAAAAATTACGACACTCTCATATGTTGTGAAGAAAATAATATAAATTTTTTTGGTATGATTTTTTTTAAAAAAAGTCCTCGTAATTTATCTTTTGAAGATGCAAAAAAACTTCAAACATTTTCTAAAAATTTAAATATTAATGGTGTTGGGGTATTTGTTAATGAAGAAATTAACTATATTCAAAACTATATAAATGAACTTGATCTAAAATTTATACAACTTCATGGTGAGGAAGATAATAAATATATAAAAGAAATAAAAAAATCTAATGTTAAGGTAATAAAAAAAATTTCTTTAAAAAATAATACGGATACTAGTAATATTAATTATTATAAAGAAGCAGATTTTTACTTATTTGACTATCAACCAAAACAAAATGAATTACCTGGTGGAAATGCTAAGTGTTTTGACTGGAATATATTAAAAAATTTTAAATGTAACAAACCATGGTTTCTGTCTGGAGGAATCAATTTAGATAATATTTCTGTTTTAAAAAGAAATATTAAACCTTTTGGCATTGATTTATCATCTGGAGTAGAAAAAGAGCTTGGCATTAAAGATAATCAGATTATAAATAATTTAATTGAAAAATTAAATGATGCTTAAAAATACTTATAAAAATAATCCTAACGACAAAGGGTATTTTGGTCAGTTTGGTGGTAGATATGTCTCTGAAACACTTATGCCATTGATATTAGAAGTAGAAAAACAATACAATAAAATAAAAGATAATAAAACATTTATAAATGAGTTTAATTATTATTTAGAAACATATGTAGGAAGACCAAGTCCGCTTTTTTTTGCTGAAAGAATAACTAAGGATTTAAATGGACCAAAAATATATTTTAAAAGGGATGAATTAAATCATACAGGTGCTCATAAAATAAATAATTGTATGGGTCAGATACTGCTTGCAAGAAAAATGGGTAAAACAAGAATTATTGCTGAAACAGGGGCTGGACAACATGGTGTAGCAACTGCAACTGTTTGTGCTTTGTTTGGACTGCCTTGTGTAATTTATATGGGTGAAAAAGATATAGAAAGACAATCACCTAATGTTTTTAGAATGAAATTACTAGGTGCAGAAATAAGAAGTGTGTCGACTGGTTCCAAATCTCTAAAAGATGCAATGAATGAAGCATTACGGGATTGGGTTACTAATATAAAAGACACATTTTATATAATTGGAACTGCGGCTGGACCACACCCTTATCCTGAAATGGTTAGGAATTTCCAGTCTGTAATTGGAAAAGAAGTTAGACAACAGCTAAAAGATCTTGAGGGTAAATCTCCTGATTTATTAATTGCATGTATTGGGGGAGGCTCAAATGCTCTTGGACTGTTTTACGAATTTCTTGATGATAGTGATGTTGAAATGATTGCTGTTGAAGCTGCAGGTCATGGTATAAATAGTAACAAACATGCTGCAAGTTTAACCGGTGGAAAACCCGGCGTATTACATGGAAACAAGACTTATTTGCTTCAATCAAAGACAGGGCAAATTCAAGAGGCACATTCTATATCAGCTGGTTTAGACTATCCTGGAATTGGTCCAGAGCATTCTTTTTTATTTGAAGAAAAAAGAGTTAAGTATATGTCAGCTACTGATAAAGAAGCGCTAGATGCATTTCAATACTGTTGTAAACTCGAAGGTATAATACCAGCTCTGGAACCTGCTCATGCATTGTCAGTATTAAGAAAAATTTCAAATAATTATAACAAAGATAAAATTATTGTAATGAATATGTGTGGTAGAGGAGATAAAGATATTTTTACAATAGCAGATGAACTCAAAATAAAAATATAATGACTAATCCTATTAGTCAATGTTTTGAAAATAGTAATAAAAAATTAGTTACATTTGTTACAGGAGGAGACCCTAATCTTGAAACTAGTAAAAAAATTATAGAAATTTTAGTAAAAAACAAGGTTGATATAATAGAAATTGGCATGCCTTTTTCAGACCCAATGGCTGATGGCCCAACTATTCAACTATCAAGTAACAGAGCAATAAGTAAAGGTATAGACTTAAACCATATATTTTATTTAGCTTCTCATGTTAAAAAATTAAATGAAAAATTACCAGTTATTTTAATGGGATATTATAATTTAATTTTACATTATGGTATTAAAGAATTTGTAAAATGTTGCTCTTTAAACGGAATTGATGGTTTGATAGTTGTAGATTTGCAGCCAGAAGAGGATGATGAATTAATTAATGAATTAAATGAAAACAACATATGCTTAATAAGGCTAATTACACCTACAACTGATGAAAATAGATTAAAATTGATATTAAGAAATGCCAGTGGTTTTTTATACTACGTTACTGTAATGGGTACAACAGGTCAAAAATCAGCTAATTTAGATGAATTAAAAAAATCTATTAATTTTATTAGAAATTATACTAAAATGCCAATTGTTCCTGGTTTTGGAATTAAAAATTCTATCGATGTAAAGAATATTTGTAAAATTTCGGATGGAGCTGTTGTTGGCTCAAGTATTATTAATATTATAGAAGAAAATTTAAATGATGAAGAATTAATGCTTAATAAAATTAATGAATTTGTAAAAGATCTTAAAATGGGAACAAATTTATGAATTGGTTAACTAATTTTGTTAAACCAAAGTTAACCTCTTTAGTTAAACGAAAAGATGTCCCTGAAAAATTATGGAATAATTGTATATCATGTGGAAACATGATTCATCATAAAGATTTGCGAGATAACCTAAGAGTTTGTATGAATTGTAATTATCACTTTAGAATGTCAGCTGAAGATAGAGTTAAGTTATTTTTTAACGATGGTGAATATAATGAAATTAGCCTAGACGATATTTCAGATGACCCTTTAAATTTTACTGATAAAAAAAAATACAAAGATAGACTTAAAGAATATAGAAAAAAAACAAATAGGGAAGATGCCTTTATTTTAATACAAGGTAAAATAAATGATAAAGAAATAGTTTCAGGATTAATGAATTTTGAATTTATGGGAGGCTCGATGGGTCGAGCTGTTGGAGCAGCGATTGTTAAAGGGGCTAAAATAGCAATAGAAAAAAAATTACCATATGTGATTGTTACTTCTTCAGGAGGAGCAAGAATGCAAGAGGGTATAATTAGTCTAATGCAAATGCCCAGAACTGTTGCAGCTGTGAATCTCTTAAACGAACATAACATACCTTACATAGTAATATTAACTGAACCAACGACTGGAGGAGTAACAGCATCTTTCGCTATGCTGGGAGACATAACAATTGCTGAACAAGGAGCTACTATAGGATTTGCTGGGAAAAGAGTAATTCAAGATACTATTAGAGAAGAACTGCCAATAGATTTCCAGAAAGCTGAATACTTAAAAGATCACGGCATGGTAGATATAGTTTCTCACAGAAAAGATCTGAGAGAAGTATTATACAAAGTTTTACAACATATAAATCAATAAGTGAAATCTAAGACTAGTAAGCTATTAAATGAGCTAATAGAACTTCATCCAAAATATATTGATTTATCTCTAGATAGGCTCAAAAAACTATTAGAAAAAATAGGTGATCCTCACCTTGATTTACCAAAAACAATCCATATTGCTGGAACAAATGGAAAGGGTTCAGTTCTAAGTTTTATAAGAAATATTTTGATATTGAATGGATACTCATGTGACGCATATATTTCTCCACATTTAACAAAATTTAACGAAAGAATAATTTTAAATAACAAAGAAGTTAGTGAAAGTAAATTATATAAAACTTTACAATATATAAAAAGAATTAATAACAATAACGAAATTACTTTTTTTGAAATAACTACTGCAGCAGCATTTTTTTTATTCCAGAGAAGTAAATCAGACTTTCTAATTTTAGAAACAGGCTTAGGTGGAAGATTGGACGCTACAAATATTATACCAAAAAAACTGTGTAGTATAATAACACCTATAAGTTTTGACCATCAAGAATTTTTAGGGAATACCATAAAACAAATCACAAATGAAAAACTTGGAATAGTTAAGAATAATAAATTTACAATAATAAGTAAACAAAAACCTTTAGTAATAAAATATATTAAAAATAAATTAAAAAAACAAAATAATATTTTTTTTTATAATAAAGAATATAAAATTAAAAAAATTTTAGATAAAAACTTTGAATTTGAGATTGATAAGAAAAAATTAGTTATAAAAAAACCAAAGTTAAATGGTTCGCATCAAATAGAGAATGCTTCTGTAGCAATAGCATTTGCAAAAATAATTAAAAATTACGAAACAAAAGTTAATTTAAACAAATTAAGTAAAGCAATAAAAAATACAACATGGCCAGGTCGATTAGAAATATTAAAATTTAATGATAAAAAAATTATTTTAGATGGATCTCATAACATAGATGGTTCTATTAAATTAGTCAATTTTTTAAAAAAAAATAAAATAAAAGCAATTACTATATTTGGAATGCTAAAAAATAAAAAAATAAAATCTTTTCTTAATACAATTAAAAAACAAATTAATAAAATATTAGCAGTTAGCATCCCTGAGGAGAAAAATGCCTTTACATCAAATGATATTAATGAAGTATGCAATTCTTTATCAATAGATTGCATACAAAAGAAAAATATTAATGAAGTATTAAAATATATTTTAAAATCAAAAGAAAATGTTTTTTTAGTTACAGGTTCTCTTTATTTAGTTGGTAAAATAAGAAAGAAATTTTTATAATTTGGACTCTATCCAAGCCTCTAAGGCAGACTTTGGAAGGCTTCCAACTTTTGTATCAACAAGTTGTCCTTTATTAAACAACATTATAGTTGGTATCCCTCTTACTCCATATTTTTGCGGAGTTATGGGGTTTTGATCTATATTTAGCTTAAATATTTTTAGCTTATCTTTATTTTCCAGAGCAATTTCTTCTAAAATAGGATCCAATACTTTACATGGACCACACCATTCAGCACCAAAATCAACAACTACTGGAGTATCAGCCGAACCTATATCTTTTTCAAAATCTTGATCACTGGTAGTAAATGTAGACATAATATATATTTAAGAATTATAAATTTTAAATCAAGTAAATAAAAGCTTTATGCATCTTCAAAGGTTTTTTTATCCCCAATATGTAAAATTTTTGATTTTGTTAACTGCCCTTTTAAATTTTTGTTAGTAATTAGATTTCTCCATATCTCATTCATCGAGAATATTTTATTTGTATTATTAAAAATATTTTTAGCAACTATTTGAAATCCTGAAAAAAAAATAACTTCGCTTTTATCATTATAATTTGAAATTATTCCATTGTTAATACAAAAATCACCTTTGTTTTTTTTTAAACCCAAAAAATTAATATTTTTTGAAAGCAAAATTTTGCAGTGTGTAGTTTCATGAGAATTAATTAAAAAATTTTTTATATCAGAAAGATTTCTGTTTTGCCAAAATATATCTGAGTTAACCACACATAATTTTTTATTATTAGTATAATTAAAAATATTTTTAACTGCACCACCTGTGCCTAAAATTTTTGGCTCATAGATTAAAGAAATTTCAATATCATTTAAATCATTGTAAAGGTATTCTTCAAATTTATGATGTAAATAGTGAGTATTAATTAAAAATTCCTTAAATCCAACCATCTTAAAAAAATAAATTGTATTTTTTAGAAGTGTAATATTATCAATTACTAATAATGGTTTTGGTGAGTTTATTGTTAAATTTAACATGCGTTTACCAAACCCAGCACATAAAATTAAAAGAGGTAAGTTAGTCATTAATTCTTTAAAATTTTATCATAAAATAATTTTAGTTCGCTACTTTGAATTTTATGGATATTAGATATAATTCTTTTTTCAATAATATTAATGAAATCAAGATATTCATTATTTTTTTCAGAATTAAATAGTTTTACCCACCTTCCAAGAAGCCTTGTGTGTCTTGCTAAATTAAGTAAATTATATTGAAGTAGAAAGGTTTCATAGTTGGTTTCTATATTAACATTTTGAAAAAAATATTTAATTAATTCATCGTTGTATTTTGTTGTAAAATTTATTCTTGGATTTTCAAGTATAGAAAATAAATCCCATCCTGAAAATCCAATTAATGCACTTTGAAAATCGATAATCCCACACCGAAGATGATTGCTATACTTATCTAATAATATCAAGTTTATAAACTCAAAATCTTTGTGAACAAAACTCCTAAATATAAATTTATGATCATTGAAAGAATTATGCCAGCATTTATAAAATTTATCTTTTTGAAAATTGGAAATTTTTTTATGAGGTATATAATATTCAACAAATTCACCTAATTCTTTTTTTAATTCAGCAAAGGAATATTTTTCCAACTTTTCTAAATCATTATAAGTTACAGAATTATTGATAATTATAAGATTATCAATGGCAACTTTTAAAAAAATATAAAGATTTTTTTCATTACATACTTTATTAAATGCGTCATCACCAAAATCTTCCATTATAATTAACTTATTTTTTTTATAGACTTCATAGATTTTAGGTATTGATATATTAATTTTTTTTAAAATATTGTAAATATTTATGAAATTATAAAATTCCTTTTCGTCTAAAGAGAAATCTAAATATATTTTATTTATATTTTTTTCTGATTTTCTATAAATTTTTTTTTTCGATAAACCTCCTTTTATCTCAGTAAGATTTTGAAGTACAAAGTTCATGTCTATCAATCGAAATATTTAATATTTGTCATTCTTTTTTTATCTGTATAAAAGTCCAAACTTACTAGATAAAATTTCTGCTTAAATGGGAGGCTAACTAATAAATCTGGCCATTCGATTAAAGTAATATTGTTCTTTATATTCTCAAAAAAATCTAACTCTTCTAATTCTTTTATGTTTTTAATTCTATACAAGTCGTAATGATAAATCTCGTAAGTATGCAAATCATAAGTTATTAGAATAGGAAATGATGGGCTTTTAATTGAGTTAGGCTTTTGAATATTTTTTAATGAATGAAGGTTATTTATAAGAAATCTAGAAAATGTAGTTTTACCAACTCCTAAATCTCCTTTAAGCATTAATATATCTCCCGCTTTAAGATTTTTACAAAAATCCAAAGCGAAAGACTCTAGTTGAGAGATATCTAAAACTTGATTCTCTAAAATTATCAAATCTAATTAAGCAATTGCTTTAAGTGCATCAACTAGGTCGGTTTTTTCCCATGTAAAATGACCTTTATCACTTGGCTCTCTGCCAAAATGACCATAAGCAGAAGTTGGAACATAAATAGCATTAGTTAACTTTAAATGTTCTCTAATTCCTCTTGGACTTAAATCAAATAAATCTTGAACGGACTTTTCAATTTTTTGTTCATCAACTCTATTTGTTCCATTTGTATTTACGTAAACTGATAATGGTTTTGAAACGCCAATCGCATAAGATAATTGAATTGTACATTGATCAGCCAGATCAGCAGCTACAATATTCTTAGCTAAATATCTTGCTGCGTAAGCAGCTGACCTATCTACTTTAGATGGATCTTTACCTGAAAAAGCTCCACCACCGTGTGGTGCTGCTCCACCATAAGTATCAACAATAATTTTTCTACCTGTTAAACCAGAGTCTCCGTCAGGTCCACCAATTACAAAATTTCCTGTTGGATTTACATAGAATTCTTCATCCTTTAAGCCTTCAAGTAAATCATTAGGTATACAATCATATACATAAGGTTTAACAATTTCTTTTACATCTTCTGGACTTAATCCTTCTTTATGTTGCGAAGAAATTACAAGTGATGTAACTCGAGTTGGTTTTCCATTCTCATAAAGCATTGTTACTTGGCTTTTTGAGTCTGGCTCTAATCCAGAGGCTGATCCATCTTTTCTAGCTTGTGCCATTTTATATAAAATTTGGTGAGAATAATGTATTGGTGCTGGCATTAAAGTTTCAGTATCTTTGCAGGCAAAACCGAACATGATTCCTTGATCTCCGGCACCTTCATCTTTATCACTTCCAGAGTCAACTCCCATTGCAATATCAGCAGATTGTTCATGGAGAAAACTATCAACATCACAATTCTTCCAATGAAATCCATCTTGCTCATAACCTATATCTTTAATACAATCCCTTACCTGTGATATGATTTGATCTTTTGAAACAGACGGCCCTCTTACTTCACCTGCTAAAACCACCTTGTTTGTAGTAGTAAGTGTTTCACAAGCTACTCGAGTTTGGGGATCACCTGATGACAAATAAGTATCAACAACCATGTCTGAAATTCTATCACAAACTTTATCCGGATGACCTTCAGAAACTGACTCACTAGTAAATAAATAAGATCTGCTCATAATATATTCCTAATATCTGTAAGTATTATCTTTAAATGGGCCTTGCTTACTTACCCCAATATACTCCGCTTGTTTGTCGGTTAATTCTGTAAGCTTGGCCCCAACTTTCTTCAAATGTAACGAGGCAACTTTTTCATCTAAGTGTTTTGGTAATACATACACTTTATTTTCATAATTTTTTGAATTTTTCCATAACTCAATTTGAGCTAAAACCTGATTTGTAAAAGATGCACTCATAACAAAACTAGGGTGACCAGTTGCATTTCCTAAGTTAACAAGTCTACCTTCTGATAATAATAATATTTTTTTTCCATCAGGAAATTCAACTTCTCTTACCTGTGGTTTAATTTCATCAGACTTATAGTTTTGTAGAGCTTCGGTTTGAATTTCATTATCAAAATGACCAATATTACACACAATGGCCCTATCTCTCATTTTTCTCATGTGATCTTGTGTAATAACATCTAAATTTCCAGTAGCGGTTACAAATATATCTCCATATTCACAAGCATCATCCATAGTTACAACTTCATAACCTTCCATAGCTGCTTGTAGAGCGTTAATTGGATCAATTTCTGTTACACAAACTCTCGCTCCTGCACCTCTTAAACTTGCTGCAGATCCTTTTCCTACGTCTCCATAACCAGCAACTACTGCAACTTTACCTGCCATCATAACATCAGTTCCTCTTCTAATGCCATCAAC
>MDSW01159176.1_pt1 | contig 17785 bp, 20 predicted proteins | sample 811171 | NCBI WGS metagenome assembly MDSW01 (sample SAMN05326641, study PRJNA326480) | marine metagenome | isolation source: seawater | place: Atlantic Ocean: North West | collected 2012
GATATTTTTAAAAGTATAAATAAATACTTAAGATAATAAATTAAAACTTACTATTGATATCATTGAAATAGCAGCTGTTTCGGATCTTAAAATATTATCATTTATTTTAAGCGGTATTATATTTTTTAGTTTTAAAATATTTTCTCTTTCTTTTACTGAAAAATCTCCTTCCGGGCCAATCAAGATGCATACTGGATCTTTATTTTTAAGATCTATTTTTTTGTTATCTGTGTTTAAATCTCCAAAAATTATCTTTGTATTTAGATTTGATTTTAAAAAAACATCTAATTCTATAGGTTTATCTACTGTTGGTACTTTTAATCTATTGCTCTGCTCAGAAGCAGCAATAATAACTTTATTAATTCTCTTTTCATTTAATTTTCTAACAATTGTTCTTTCGGTTAATATTGGAATAAATTTAGTTACTCCTAATTCAGTTGCTTTTTGAATCAATAAATTTAAATAGTTAAATTTAATTGGTGCAAATGCTAACCAAATTTCTTTACCACTATCTAAAGATCTTAATTTTTTTGTAATTTTAAATTCAACTATATTTTTTGAAATATTTAAAACTTTTGCTTCCCATTCTCCGCTACTATTAAATAAAGAAAAAAATTGATCCTGTGGAATTCTCATAACTTTATTCACATAATGAGATTGTGATTTATCTAATTTAGATTTAAAGTTGACAGATAAGCTTTCAGAAAAAAATAGTCTAATATTACGCATATTAATTTAATGAATTACTTGATATTCTTTTATCAACAATTAAATAAAAGTCATGGTAAATATAATTGATTTTATCGCAAGAATTTTAATATCTACGCTATTTCTAGTAAATGGTGTTTTTAAAATAAATAATTATGATGGAACCATTGGCTGGATAGAAAGCTTTGGCTTACCAGGAACATTGATAATCCCTGCCATTATATTAGAAATTATCGGACCGATTTTAATTATCTTAGGATATAAAGCAAAAATAATGGCTGGTTGTTTAAGTCTTTTTTGTATTACAACAGCTGTAATTTTTCACAATGATTTCTCAGATCAAATGCAATTTACATCTTTTTTAAAAAATATTGCATTAGCAGGTGGATTTTTATTTATAGTTGCAAATGGAACTAAAAATTTTAGTTTAGATAAAAAAATTTCTAAGTAAATGATGAATATTGAAGTTAAAAAAATTATCGAACCCGTTCTTTCTTCAGATGGTGCTGGGGTAAAATTAAAAAGAAGTATTGGGGTTGATCCAGATTACTTTGATCCATTTTTAATGTTAGATGAATTTGGTTCAGATAATAAAGACGATTATATTGGAGGCTTTCCTCCTCACCCTCATAGAGGAATAGAAACAGTTACATATATGCTTAAAGGAGAATTTGAACATGAAGATAGCACTGGATCAAAAGGTAAAATGAGATCTGGCGATGTTCAGTGGATGAAAACTGGTAGTGGCATAATTCACTCTGAAATGCCAGTAATGACAGAAGGTAAACTTCACGGTTTTCAATTATGGATAAATATGCCCGCACAATTAAAGATGAGCAAACCAAATTATACTTATATTGATTCGGAAAAAATGCAAATTTACAAAGATAATGAAAAACAAGTGAAAGTTATAGCTGGTAAATTTCAAAATGCAGAAGGTCCAATTAAAGGACATAACGTAGCACCTATTTATTTTGATATCGAGCTTGAAAAAGATAAAACATTTAATTTTAAACTACCAGCAACGCATAATTCATTTATCTATTTAATAGACGGCGAAATTAAAATAGGAGCAAAAACGCACGATAAAATTAAAAATTCGAAACTCATTTTATTATCAAATGGAGAAAAGCTAAGAGTTTTAGGCATTTGCAAAGCAAAATTTCTTTTGATTTCTGGCAAACCAATAGGTGAAAAAATTGCTAGAGGTGGTCCATTTGTAATGAATACCAAATCAGAAATCTTGCAAGCTGTGCAAGATTATCATAATGGTACATTTGTAAAATAATGAAAGCTATAAAAATACAAAAAGCTGGTGGACCCGAAATATTAGAATTAGATAATATTAATTTAAGGAAACCAATAAAAGATGAAGTTTTAATTGAGCATGTTGCCATCGGATTAAATTATATTGATACATATCATAGATCTGGATTATATCCCCTTATATTCCCTTCTGGTCTAGGCATGGAAGCTTCGGGTATTATTAAAGAGACAGGTCCAGACGTATTAGATTTTTCGGTTGGCGATAGAGTGGCTTACGCATCAGTGCCATTGGGTGCATATTCTACGCACAGAATTTTTAAAACAAAAAGTTTAGTCAAAGTACCCAACGAAATTGATTTAACTTTAGCTGCAACACTTATGACAAAAGGATTAACGACTTTTTATTTATTACACAAAACTTACCCTGTTTCTTCTGGTGAAACTATCTTGTTTCATGCAGCAGCTGGAGGTGTTGGGCAAATTTTTTGCCAGTGGGCGAAAAGTTTAGGGTGCAAAGTAATTGGAACAGTTGGTAGCGATGAAAAAATAGATTTAGCAAAAAAAAATGGTTGTGATGAAGTAATAAACTATACTAAAGAAGATTTTTCAAAAAAGGTTATGGAATTAACTAATGGCGAAGGACTTACTGTAGTTTATGATGGTGTTGGAAAGTCAACATTTGAAAAATCAGTTAAATGTTTAAAAACAAGAGGAATGATGATCTCTTTTGGAAATGCCTCGGGAGCTCTTGATCCAATAAATGTACCAAAAACTTTACAACCAAAGGGATTATTTTTTGTAAGACCTTCTATGGGTCAATATTTACATTCTAGAGAAGAATTAGATGAAGCTTCTAAAATGCTATTTGAAAAAATAAGTTCTGGAAAGATTAAAGTAGAAATATATAAAAAATATAAATTAGATGATATTAAGCAAGCTCATATTGATATAGAGTCCAGAAAAATAATTGGTCCTGCAGTAATTATTCCTTAATCTATATCAATTTTCATATCTGATAGGTGAAGTTTTAATGTTTCTGTAGAAACATATATGTCTCTTATAAAAAAAAGTACTGAGATTATCATTGCTAAGCAACATGATCCAAAAATAAATCTTGCAAAAAATATGCTGTCTAAATAAAGAGCAAATACTGTCATCATGTTAAACAGAAAACCAAAGCTTGCAAAACCAAGTGTAAATTTCATCCATCTAACTCTTTCGTTTAAATTTATCAATTGTTTTTCCCATTCTGGTGGAATATGTTTTTCCCAAACAAATTCATCATGTATTTTTCTTATTAAATTACTTAGTGTATGAAATCTATTTGCATAGACACTCATTAAAAGTGGAATAGCAGGAAACATTAGTGCTGTTACAGTATAATCGACATTCATACGAATCAGTTTGATTATGAAACTAGCCTTTGTTATTTACAAGTAAATTGTGATGAAACATTTAAAACTATTTATTGAACTAACTAGACTAAATAAACCAACTGGATATTTATTACTCTTCTGGCCTTGCCTATGGGGTCTAACTTTAGCTTATAACTTTAACTATCAAACAAAAACGTATTTTGTATATCTAATTTATTTTTTATTAGGTTCTATTTTAATGAGATCCGCAGGTTGTATTGTAAATGATTTATGTGATAAAAAATTTGATAAAAAAGTAAAGAGAACAAAAAATAGGCCCATAGCCTCAGGAAAAATTTCTACAAAACTTGCTTTAATCTATACTTCAGTATTATGTTTAATGGCTTTTACAATTTTATTAAATTTTAACTTTTTAACGATTATTTTAGCTATAGCATCAATGCCGCTAGCATTCACTTACCCATTAATGAAAAGATTTACTTACTGGCCACAGTTATTTTTGGGAATAACTTTTAATTACGGATTAGTGTTAGCGTGGATTTCTATACACAATAACATAGAGTTAACGCCTCTTATATTTTATATAGGAGCCATATTTTGGACACTTGGCTACGACACAATATATGGATATCAAGATATTAAAGATGATGAAATTATTGGAGTAAAATCAACCTCTATAAAATTTAAAAAAAATCCAAAAAATTTTCTATTATTATGTTATTCATTTCTATTAGCTTCTCTAATAATTATTGGAATTATGATGCAATTTAATAATATTTTCTATTTAAGTTTAATATTTCCAATATATCATTTATTTTTTTACCAAATAAAAATTTTAGATATTAAAAATCCTAAAAATTGTCTTAAAATTTTTAAAAGCAATAATTTTATAGGTTTAATAATTTATATTAATATTTTAATAGGAAAATTTTTTTAATTAATGAACAATAAACAAATATTAAGCAGACTTTATAATAATTATACAAAAAAATATTTAAGTAAAATTATGATAGCTGCCTTTTTTTCAATATTAGTAGCTGGAAGTACATCTTCGATAGCATGGCTACTCGACCCCGCAATAGAGAAACTTTTTATAGAAAAAGATCAAACTTTAATACTGATCATTCCCTTGTTAATAGTTTTCGCTTTTGCTACTAAAGGAATTTCACTTTATTTAGCAAAAACAACAATGATTGGCGTCGGAGAGGAAGTAAAAAAAAATATTACAAGAAGATATGTTAAAGTCATTTATTGAAGCTGATACTCAATTTATTGAAAACAAGCATACCGGAAAGTATATTTCAAATTTAACTTTTGACGTAAGTATGATTACCAACCTGCTTACAAACGCTTTATTAAATTTATTTAAAGACGGTCTTACTTTAATAGGGCTGCTTACTGTAATGTTTTATCAAAATTGGAAACTTTCTCTAGTTGCAATTATAATGATACCTTTAGCATCAACTATGGCAAGATCACTTGGTAAGAGGGTAGAAAAAGTTACTACTCAAGCTACAGAAAAATCAGGATCTTTAACAACATACCTTATTGAAATTTTTAAAAACCATAAATTAATTAAAATTTTCCAAAGAGAAAAATATGAAATCTCTAGAGCAGAAAAATATATTAATGAACTCAAAGAAAAAACCAAAAAAATTGGAATTGTTTTTGTAAGAGCAACTCCTATTATGGAAACTTTAACTGGGATTATGATTGCAATTTTAATTTTTTATTCGGGAAAATTAATATTAAAAAATGAAATAGATATTAATAATTTTTTTTCATTTTTAGCTGCTATGATGCTTGCCTACCAACCAGTCAGATCACTAGCAACATTAAATATCGGAATCGGTCAAGGCTTAGCCGCAGCAAAAAGAATTTTACCCATTATAGACAACAAAAAAAATATAACTGATAAAAAAGAAGACAAAATACTCAAATTGTTAAATGGAACCATAAAATTTGAGAATATAAATTTTAAATACGATAATAAGGAAGAAAATGTTTTAAATTCAATAAATCTAACTATAGAGGGCGGAAAAATGACTGCTTTAGTTGGTCTCAGTGGTGCAGGAAAATCAACTATACTAAATTTAATACCAAGGTTTTATGACAGTATTTCAGGAGACATTAAAATTGATGGAAGTTCAATTTATAAATCAAAAATCCCATCTTTAAGAGAAAAGATATCTGTAGTAAGTCAAGATACCACTTTATTTGATGATACAATCAAAAATAATATCGCTTATGCTAATCTAGAGGCTGAAGATAAAGATATAACTGAGGCTGCAAAACTATCCTATGCTGATGAATTTATTAATAAACTCCCAAAAAAATATGACACTATAATAGGCGAAAATGGCGTCAGACTCTCAGGAGGGGAAAAACAAAGACTATCAATTGCAAGAGCAATGTTAAAAAAAAGCCCTATAATCCTTTTAGATGAAGCAACATCTTCACTAGATGCGGAAACGGAAAATAAAATTCAAAAAGCAATAAACTTGCTAATTAAAGACAGAACAACACTAGTTATAGCACATAGACTATCAACAATTTTAAGTTCGGATAAAATATATGTAATTAACAATGGAAGCGTAATTGATCAAGGTAAACATGAAGAATTAATTCAAAATTCAAAAATTTATAAGAATTTTTATGATAAACAAATTCGAAAAGATTAATGTTTGTAATTTATAAATTATTAATAAATTTAATAATAATAATTTCACCAATTATACTTTTAATAAGAATACTAAAAAATAAAGAACACAAATTTAGATTTAAAGAAAAGTTCTGTTATTTTTCAAAATTAAGAGGTAATGGAAAATTAATATGGTTTCACGGTTCAAGTGTGGGTGAAATATTAAGTATTATTCCATTAGTAGAAAAATTAGAAAATGATAAATCTATAAATAAAATTTTAATAACCTCGTCCACTCTTAGTTCTTCAAAAGTTTTATCTAAATTCAAACTCAAAAAAACTATTCACCAATTTTTTCCAATAGACTCTGATTTTCTAACAAAAAAATTTTTAAACTATTGGAAGCCTACATTGGCAATTTTTATAGAATCAGAAATTTGGCCAAATATGCTTTTAAACATAAAAAATAAACATATACCATTGCTTCTACTAAATGCTAGAATTACAAGAAAATCATATGAAAAATGGAAAAAGATATTGCCTTTTTCCAAAATTATATTTAGTTGTTTTAATAGTTGCTACCCTCAAAATAGTGAAACTCAAAAATATTTAAAATCTTTAGGAGCTAAAAATATTAAACATTTAGGAAATTTAAAATTTACGGAAAGTAAAAATCAAAAAAAAGAAAATTTAACTAAAAACATAAAAAAAAATTTTACATCAAGAAAAATATGGTGTGCAGCTAGTACTCATAATAATGAAGAAAGAATCTGTGCAATAGCTCACATGAAATTAAAAAAAAAATATAAAAATTTACTGACAATAATTATTCCAAGACATATTCAGAGAACAAACAGTTTATATAATGAAATTACAGAAATGGGTTTAAACGTTGAGATTCATAGCTCAAAAAGAAAAATTAAAAAAGATACAGATATTTATATCGTTGATACATACGGTGAAACAAAATCTTTTTTTAAAATATGCAATTTAGTATTTTTAGGGGGATCAGTTATAAATCATGGTGGTCAAAACCCGCTAGAAGCTGCAAGGCTTGGGTGCAAAATTCTTTATGGACCAAATGTGCAAAATTTTAAAGAAATATATGAATTATTGAATAAAGATAAACTATGTTTTAAGTTTCATAATATAAACCAACTCATTACTAGTATTGAAAAATCATTTAACGAAAATATGAAAACTGAAAAAAAAATAAATAAATTAAAAAAAACAGGCCTTAAAATTCTTAATCTATCACTAAGAGAGATAAATAAATTTATATAAATTAATGAAATTTAAAAAACCTACCTTTTGGGATTACAAAAAACCAACTTTAATCTCTTATATCCTATTACCAATAAGCTTTTTAATAATATTATTTAATTTATTAAAAAATAAAAAAAAAATTAAAATCCAAAAAATAAAAACTATTTGTATAGGAAATATATATGTTGGAGGAACTGGAAAAACACCTATCTCGATTAAACTAAATCAAATATTAAATAATTTGAACTTTAAATCAGCATTTATAAAAAAAAATTATTCTGATCAATTTGATGAACAAATTCTTTTATCTTCAAAAGGAAAACTTTATTGTGAAAGAAATAGAATGGACTCATTAAAAAAAGCAATTAACGATAAAATAGAAATTGCAATTTTTGATGATGGATTGCAAGATCAATACATAGATTACGATATTTCATTCGTATGTTTTAACTCACATAATTGGATAGGAAATGGATTAATAATACCTTCTGGACCACTCAGAGAAAATTTAAAAAGTTTAAAAAAATATGATGCTATTTTTTTAAATGGTAATGGTGAAGAAACTTTATTAATTCAAAATACTATTAAAAAAATAAATCCATTTATAAAAATTTTTGAAGGAGAATACACTGCTTTAAACATTGAAAAATTAGATAAAAATCAAAATTATTTAGTTTTTTCTGGAATAGGTAGTCCCAATTCATTTTTAAAAACCTTAGAAAAATATAATTTTAAAATAATAAAAAATATTAATTTTCCTGACCACTACAATTATTCAAATCAAGATATTACAAATATTAAAAAAATTGCTAAAAATTTAAATGCTCAAATAATCACAACAGAAAAAGATTATAATCGATTGAATAAATTAAATTCTGAAAATATAAATTATTTAGAAATTGAATTAAAAATTAAAAACGAAAGTGAATTTATAAATTTTTTAAATTCTAAACTATGAAAATAATTAAATATTTCTTTGAATTTTTACTTGTAATAATTTTATTATTATTATTCAAAATATTAAATTTCAAAACAGCTTCAAATCTAGGCGGATTTATTGGCAAAACATTTGGTCCACTTTTTAGATCAAAAAAAAAAATATTATCGAATTTACAGCAAGCATACCCCAATGAAAAAGAAAAAAATCTTGAATTAATCTTAAAAAATATGTGGATAAATTATGGAAGAATTTTATCAGAATATATTTTTATTAAAAAATTTAGGAATTTAAAACTTAAAAAACACTTAACTATTAATGGTCAAGAAATCTTGAATGAAATTAAAAATTCAAATGAACCGGTTGTTTTCATTTCTGGCCACTTCAGTAACTTTGAACTAATGGCAATGCATATTGAACAAAGTGGCATTAACCTGGCTGCAATTTATAGGCCATTAAATAATATATTTCTTAATAAAATAATGGAAAGAATAAGAAAAAAATATATATGCAAAAATCAAATAAAAAAAGGCAGAAGTGGTACGAGAGAATTATTAGAATTTTTTAGAAAAAAATATTCTATCGCACTAATGATAGATCAAAGGGTTAGTGAAGGAATTAAGTCAGATTTATTTGGTAAACCAGCTTTTACCACAACAATTCCTGCGCAGCTGGTTAAAAAATATGGATGTAAAATTGTACCTATATATGTTGAAAGAATAGACAAAATAAATTTTAAAATAACTATCAATAAACCATTAAGCTTGGATAAAGAAAACACAATTGAAGAAATAACTTTAAATTTAAATAAATGGCTACAAAAAATGATTTTATTAAATCCAGAACAATGGATTTGGACTCACAATCGATGGAAATAATTTAATTTTTTTTAAGAATTAATTCATTTTTTAAAAAAGCCTCTTTATATGAAAAATAAGGCTCTTGTAATTCAACGCTCCAGTAATTCAGTTGATCTAGATAAATTTTTTTTTCTGAAACTGCACAAATAACATAATCTCCATCCTCTAAGATTTTAAAGTTATTTGGCAAATATTCTAATTTAGCTAATTTATTTTTCATATATTAAGATATATATATATAAACTATATATGATAATTGGAATTATAGGAAGTGGTGGTAGAGAACATTCTATTTGTAAAAAAATTTCAGAGTCTAAAAAAGTAAAAAAAATATATTGCTTTCCTGGAAATGCAGGTACTAACTTAATAGCGGAAAATGTTAACATAAATATTAATAACTTTGTAAAAATTAAAGATTTTGTATTAAATAATAAAATAGATTTTTTAATAGTAGGCCCTGAAAAACCATTGGTGGATGGTATTGTTGATTTTTTTGAAAAACATAAGATTAAAATATTTGGTCCTAGAAAAATTGCTGCACAATTAGAGGGCTCAAAAATATTTACAAAAAAAATATGTAAAAAATATAATATACCAACTGCCAAATTTGGGATTTTTAAAAAATTAAAAAAAGCTTATGAATTTTTAAAAAAGAGTAAATTTCCTATTGTAATTAAAGCAGATGGATTAGCTGCCGGTAAAGGTGTTTATATATGTGAAAACATAAGATTAGCAAAAAATGCTGTAAAAGAAATATTTGATGGAAAATTTGGTAAAGCAAAAAATGTCTTGATAGAAGAGTTTTTAAGCGGAGAAGAAATGAGTTATTTTATTATTAGTGATGGTAAAACATACAAAAAATTTCAAACTGCACAAGACCATAAAAGAGTACTTGAGGGAGACAAGGGAAAAAATACTGGAGGGATGGGGGCATACTCACCTTCAAAATTAATAAATAATAATCTAGAAAAAAAAATAATTAAAAAAATAATTAAACCAACAATAAAAGGATTAAATAAACTTGGTACTAAATTTAAAGGATTTCTTTATGCTGGCTTAATGATAGTAAATAATGAACCCTATTTAATTGAATACAATGTAAGAATGGGTGATCCAGAATGTCAAACTATATTACCAAGACTTAAAACTGATTTAGTGGATATAATTATTGCCTGTATAAATAAAAAATTATCTAGAATAAATATTAAATGGGATAAGAAAAAAAGTTTATGCATAGTATTGTGCTCTAAAGGATACCCTGAAAAATATAAAAATAATATTCTAATAAAAAATTTAAAAAAAATTTCTTTAAAAAAAAATGAGTTTATTTATCACGCCGGTACTCAAAATAACAAAAATAGAATTTATTCAAATGGTGGTAGAGTTTTAAATTTTATTAGTATTTCAAATAGTTTTAAATCTTCAAGAAATCAAACAATTAAATTAATTAAAAAACTAAACTGGTCTAGTGGTTTCTATAGAAAAGACATTGGTTTCAAAGTTATAGAAAAATGAGAATTATTTCCGGATATTTAAAAGGAAGAAAATTAGATTTACCTTATAATAAATCAACAAGACCCTTGAAAGATCTGACCAAGGAATCTATTTTTAATATATTAGAACACTCTAATCTAATAAAAATTAATATAAAAAAATCAATAGTTTTAGACTTATTTTCTGGTATTGGATCTTTTGGATTGGAATGTATTTCAAGAGGTTGTGGTAAGGTAATATTTTGTGAAAATTATTCAAAAGCTATATCAAAACTAAAAAAAAATATTTTTAAATTAAATTGTGAGTCTAAATCAGAGATTATAGAGAGTGATATTTTTAATATAAAAAACATAAAAATATTTCATAAAAAACAATTTGAAATTATTTTTTTAGATCCGCCTTATAAAGAAAAAAAATTAAACAATTTATTAGAGAATATTTTATCTTTAGAAATACTAAAAAATAACGGCATTATTATAATTCATAGACATAAAAAAGAAAATGAGATTTTGCCCAAAAAATTTAAAATTTTGAAAGTAAAAACTTACGGTGTTTCAAAAATAATATTTGGAAATTAAATTTTTAATAAAATTTTTTTCGTCTCTTTTTTTATTAATTCAACAGATGGTTGATCAAATGGATTTACTTTTAATGCTCTACCTAATAAAATCGTTTCAAGAATAAAAAAACAAAAAATCTCTCCAATTGACTGCTCACTTCTTTTTATTATTTCAAATGATCTAAAAGGAATTTTTTTTTTTTTAAAAATATTTTGTGTTGCAATCATTTGAGAATAAACAATATTTTGAAAGTTTTTATTTTTTAAATATGAATGTGATTTTAACAAAATTTTATTATTAATTTTATCATTACTTGTATTTAAAACCCGAAAGAAAGTATAAAAATTATTCTTCGGACCATCTAAATAAAGTTGCATAAGGCTATGATTATCTTTTGGCATTTTCGAAATTAAAGGAATAATACCTTTTGATTTTTTTCCAAGACTTTCGGCGATTAATTGTTGATACCATTCAAATAAATTTACAGATTTATCATCATAATTTAAAATAATTGATATAAATTTTCCTGTTTTTATTAAACTTAAAGTATGTTCTACATTTTTAATTAATTGATTATTAAATGATTTATTTTTAATTAAATAATTTAACGTTTTAAATTTTTTTTCACTTAACCCCATTAATTCTACAGGCAACATACCTACTTCAGATAAAACTGAATACCGTCCACCAATGTAATTTTTATGTTCAATTATATCTGATTTAAGTTGGTGGGCTAAATTATTTAAATAATTATTTGTATCTTCAGTAATGAATATATTTTTATTACTTTTATTAATAAAAATGTTTGAATTAGAAACTGTTTCTAATGTGTTGCCAGATTTTGAAACAATTAAATTAATTGCAGATTTATCATTTTTTTTATGATTTAATTTAGATTGTAAATTGTCAATAAAAATAAAATTTTTTTTTATTTTATGATTTAAAAATTGATAAATTGCTTTTGTTCCTAATATAGATCCTCCCATACCTATAATTCTAAAATTTTTAAATTTTTTATATTTATTAATTATCTTTCGATCAAAATTTTGCTTATAATTTTTTGATAAACTATGTAATATTTTAAAATTTCCTTGAAAATAATTTTTTTTTAAATCGTTAAAAATTTTTTTTAAGTTTGTTTTTTTTGATCTAATTGAAAAATTCTTAAATTGAATATTTTTAGTTAGCATTAATTTTTTCAAGAATAGATTTTTCTAACGATTGATCACCCTCAGACTGTATTTCTTTGCTTTCACCTTTATAAACACCCAATAATTCCTCTACTGTATTTTCGTCTTTTTCATCTCCTGCTTTTTTTTCCTTTCTTGGGACAGGCATATCGTCAAAGTCAGGAGGCATAACTAGCGGTTTTTTTTTATGAACCAAAAATTCATCACTAGTATTTGATCTTTTATTGCTCATTACTCCCCCGGGCGAACAAGCATTCAATAAAATTATAGTACTTAGTAAGATTAAATAAAATTTTTTAATTTTCATTAGTTGTTTTTTTAAAAAATATTTCAGCAAAAATAAGGCATATCACACCTAATGTAATAAATATATCTGCAACATTAAAAATAAACCAGTGAAAATCATTATAATGTAAATCGATAAAGTCAGGAACTGCTTTATAATATACCCGGTCAAACAAATTACCTAATGATCCACCCAAAATAATTAAAAAAAAGAATGATTTATAACCATTAGACCTTATTATGATTACTAAGATAATAATATTTATAAAAATAATAAGTACAGTAATTAAATTATAATAAATACTTGGGTCTAAAGACAATAAACCAAATCCTACTCCGGTATTCCATACTAAGGTTAAATTCAAAAAAGTATTTATATGAATATCAACTAACTGATTAGTTTCTGCTATATTTAAAATATATAATTTAGAAACTCGATCGATAAAAAAAATAATAAATATAATAAATATATAGAATGAAGTTTTATTTAAAAAAAAATTTTTCATTAATTGTTATAATTATACCGAATGTCTTTTACATGGGTCTTTACTAATTTTCCAACAGACTTCACATTTTTGACCTTGGGCTCTTATTGTTTTGACTGAAATTTCTTCAGAATTATTTTCTTCAATTTTGGCATCTGAAGTTATACAAAGTTCTGAAAAATCTACTCCTTTAACTTTATTAATCATTTTCTTATCTAAATTTATTAATAATATTGCCTCTAAACTTGAACCTATTTCTTTACTTGCTCTTTTAGCTTCAATGCTAATATTACATATATCTCTAATTTTTTTTAATTCTAACCATTTATCCTCTAATTTTTTATTAAAAAATTTTTTTGGTATCTCATTAAAATTTTCGAGATGAACACTTTTTTTTTCCTTATTTATTAAAGTAAAAATTTCTTCTGAAGTAAAAGATAAAATTGGCGCAAACCATTTAAGCAATGAGTCTAAAATCACATTAAGAACTATTATGCATTTTTTTCTTTTTTCTGAGTTTATTGAGTCACAATATAAAGTATCTTTTCGTATATCAAAATAAAATGCTGATAAATCAACTGTGCAAAAATTCAATAACTCTTTATAAAGATTATGAAAATCATAAGAATTGAAATAATTTTTAAAATTTTTATCTAAAAGAAAAATTTTGTGCAACATATATTGTTCAAGCTCAGGAAATTCTTTTAAACTCAATTTTTCTAAATCTACAAATTTAAAATTATCATTTATATTTCCTAATAAATATCTAAAAGTATTTCTTATCTTCCTATAAGACTCTGCATGCTGTTCTATAATTGAATTATCAAGTCTTAAATCTTCTTCATAATTTGATGAAGCTACCCAAGTTCTAAGTATATCTGCGCCATATTTTTTTAATACGTCTTCTGGTGCGATTACATTTCCTTGAGACTTAGACATTTTCAAACCTTTACCGTCAACAACAAATCCATGAGATAAAATTGAGTCATAAGGTGCCCTACCCCTAGTTCCGCAAGATTCTAAAAGAGAAGAATGAAACCAACCTCTATGTTGATCGGATCCCTCTAAATACATAGATGCAGGCCATTTAAGATCCTTTCTTTTTTCTAATACAAAAGCATGAGTGGACCCACTATCAAACCAAACTTCCACAATATCGCTTATTTTTTCGTAATCATCGGCGTTATATTTTTCTCCTAAAAATCTTTTTGAATCATCTGAAAACCAACAATCTGAGCCCTCTTTTTCATAAATAGAAGCAATATTTTCAATTACGGAATCATCAATTAAAATTTCTTTAGTTTTTTTATGTATAAAAATTGGTAAAGGCACACCCCAAACTCTTTGTCTTGAAACACACCAATCAGGTCTTGTTTCTATCATGGACCTTATTCTTTCTCTTCCTTTACTTGGGTAAAAAGCTGTTTCGTCAATTGCCTTTAGTGCTATTTTTCTCAAGCCATGACTTTCCATTGATATAAACCATTGTGGAGTTGCTCTATGAACCAATGGAGCTTTTGATCTCCAGGAATGAGGATAGGAATGAATTAAATGACCACTTGATAATAATTTGTTTTCTTCCTTTAATTTCTGAATAATTATTGGGTTAGCCTTGAAGATATGAGTGCCCTCAAATAATAAAACATTTTTCGTATATTTTCCGTCACCATCAACCGTCTCTATAGCTTTAATTCCATTTGTTAAACAAAGATTAAAATCATCTGGCCCATGGCTTGGTGCGCAGTGAACAATGCCAGTGCCTTGCTCAGTAGTTACAAAGTTAGCTTCCAACATAGGAATTTCATAACTATAACCTAATTTTAAAAATGGATGATTGCAGATTGTTTCTTTAAATTCTTCACCTTTAAATGTGGTAATTTCTTTAAAATTACTGATTTCGCAATCTTTTATTACTGAATTTAATAATTCTTTAGCTACTACTATTTTTTTATTTTTATAATCACCTTCGTCTTGAATTTGAATTAAACAATAATCTAAGTTTTTATTAAAAGCTAATGCTTTATTTGCAGGTATTGTCCATGGAGTAGTTGTCCAAATGATTATCTCTACTCCTTCTAGTTTTTTAATTTTAGATTTTTTTACTGGAAAAGAAGTATAAATTGTATCTGATTTATGATCTAAATACTCAAGTTCGGCATCTGCTAAAGCAGTTTTTTCAACAGTTGACCAAAGTACTGGCTTAAAACCTCTATATAAACTTCCTTCTTTTAAAAATTTTCCCAACTCTCTAACAATTTGTGCTTCAGCATCAAAGCTCATAGTAGAATAATAATTTTCCCAGTCTCCAATAACACCAAGCCTTTTGAATTGCTCCTTATGAACTTTAATCCATTTTTCAGCAAATGATCTACACTCTTTTCTAAATTCAATAACTGGAACTTCATTTTTGTTTTTTTTATTTTTTTTATATTGTTCTTCAATTTTCCACTCAATAGGTAAACCATGACAATCCCAACCTGGAACATAGACAGAGTCTTTTCCGCTCATTTGATGAAATTTAACAATTATATCCTTTAGTATTTTATTTAGAGCTGTTCCCATATGAATATTTCCATTTGCATATGGTGGACCATCGTGAAGAACAAATTTTTCCTTACCAGCATTGGCTTTTCTAAGCTCTTTATAAAGATCTATTTCGTTCCACCACTTTAATATTTCTGGCTCTTTTGTTGGTAAGTTTGCTTTCATGCTGAAAGCTGTTTTTGGAAGATTTATATTTTTTTTGTTCATTTTAAGTTTGCTTTGCAATTTTTAAATCTAATTTAATTTGCTTTTTAAGTTGATTAACATTTTTAAATTTTTTTTCTTTTCTTATAAATTTTAAGAATTCAACAGATAAATGCTTATTGTATAGATTTCCAGAAAAATTAAAAATGTGTACCTCTAATAAAATTTTGCTCTGCATAAAAGTTGGCCTATAACCTAGATTAACAATAGCCTTTAAATAAGATCTTGCATTTTTTCTATATACTCTGGCTGCATAAACTCCGGGCATAGCAATCACATAATCTTTGATATCTATATTGCAGGTAGGAAACCCAATTTTTTTACCTAGCTGCCTTCCTTTTTCAACAACACCTTCTATTGTCCAATTTCTATTTAAAAATTTATTTGCCTTATTTAATTTTCCATTTTCTAAAAGTTTTCTAATTAAAGTTGATGAAATTACTTTATTTTCTTTAATTAATGGTTTTGGTTTAATGATTTTAAAATTGAAAATTTTTTCGCTTTGAATTAATTGTTTAACATTGCCTTCTCTTTTATTTCCAAATCTAAAATTATTGCTTACAAAAATATATTTAGCTCTTAATTTTTTATACAAAATATTTTTAATAAATAAATTTGATTTAATTTTTGAGAACTTTTTATTAAATTTTTTATTAATAATAAAATCAACACCAAAATTTTTGAAAAAATTTTTTTTTTGGTTTAAATTAGAAATACGAAAATTTTTTATTGATTTATTAAAATACATTTTTGGCATAGGATCAAAAGTTACTACGCCAATTCTTAATTTATATTTTTTTTTATATTTTTTTGCTAAATTAAATAACTTTTGATGACCAATATGGAATCCATCAAAATTACCAATCAACAATATTGATTTTTTGTCTATACGAGAAATATTAAAATCTTTGTAATATTTTATTTTTTTTACCACTTTAATTCACTTTGTATAAAATTTACTACAGCTTCATATTTTTTTGAAACTTTTTCTATTCCTTCTTCTTTAATCTCTTTTTTATGAATACCATTGGATATTAATAAAGAATGATAGTCTTGAAGATTAGCTCCCTTTATATCAGTATTTAAATTATCTCCTATACATAAAATTTTTTTATTTTTTTTGTTTGTTGATTGAGCATAAACTTCTGGATAAGGTTTTCCAAAATAAATTACTTCTCCTCCCATTTTTTCAAATACCATAGCAACTGATCCAGCACATAATTCTCTTATATCACCTCTATCAACTATTAAATCAGGATTTGTGCAAATCATTTTTTTTGATGTTAATCCAGTAAAAAGATTTTTGTAATAATTTAAGTCTTTATCATATTTATCGAACAAACCTGTGCACAAAAAATAAGAACATTCTTTAATGTTATCTGATTTATTTTTTTTAAATTCTAAAAATAAATCAAAATCTCTGGGAGGACCTATATGATAAAAAATTTCATTATAATGTTTTTTTTTTAAATGATTCAATGCAGCTTGACCAGAAGTGTAAACTTTATTTTGTATATTTTTACTCATACCCATTTTTTCTAAAAATTTTTTTACAGTGTTATTGGGTCTGGGAGCGTTAGTTAAAAGTACATAATCTTTTTTATTTTTTTCGATTTCAATTAACACTTCAATTGCTTTTTTGTGCAAACTTATACCATTATGAACTACTCCCCATAGGTCTATAAAAAATAAGTCATAGTTATTAACTATCGATTTAAACCCTTCGATATCTAAATTTTTAGTCATTAAATGAGGTATAGCTCAAAAAAATCTCAATTTCTCTGGTTTTTTGTACAACAAATTTTTGGCTGATTGGCTTGAAATAGGAGTAAGAGGTAGCTATATGACTCGCATACTAATAGGAGATTTATGAAATTTAAACCATTGCACGATAGAGTTTTAATAGAAGTTTTAGATAGCAGCGAAAAAACTGCTGGCGGAATAATAATACCTGATACAGCACAAGAAA
>MDSW01103301.1_pt1 | contig 17782 bp, 19 predicted proteins | sample 811171 | NCBI WGS metagenome assembly MDSW01 (sample SAMN05326641, study PRJNA326480) | marine metagenome | isolation source: seawater | place: Atlantic Ocean: North West | collected 2012
TACTTTTTTGTTATTTATAGTTTTTTTTACATTTAAAAACAAATCCTATAAGTCTGAAAAACAAGAATTAATTAATAAATTCATTAATGATTTAGACTATTCTTTAAGGAATCTTGGCATAGGGGATATGAGTATTGGAAAGTATGTAAAAAAATATGTTAAAAAAATATATTTCCGATTTGATTTATACGATAAAATTTTTGAGAAACAAGATAAGGATAAATTTCAAATTTTTTTTAATAAATTAGAGATATTAATAAATAATAATAATTTGCTATCATCTTATTTATTTGATTTGGCTTGTAAATCTATAAAACTATCAAAATCCAGGAAATTTAATGAATTTAAGTTTTATTTAAATTAAATATTTCTTGCAATACAATTAATAATCAATAATAGATTGTTTTAATTATGGCTGTTCCTAAAAGAAAAACAACTAAATCCAAAAGAAATATGAGAAGATCCCATGACTCTCTAAATATGATTAATATTATAGAGGATAAAGAATCAGGTGAGCCACGTTTACCGCATAAAATTGATCTTTCAACAGGAATGTATAATGGTAAACAAATTTTAATAAAAAAAGAATCAAAAGATAGTAGTAAATAAAATAAGTTTTATGGAAAATAGTAATGTTACTATTGCAATAGACGCTATGGGTGGTGATAATTCACCTTCTAAAATTTTGAAAGGTATTGAATTATTTTTAAAAATTAGATCTGACGTTAATTTAGTTCTTTTTGGTGATAAAAATAAAATACAAAAAAGTATAATTAATAATAATTTTAATTTATTTAATTACGAAATAGTTAATACTCAAGAAAATATTCAAAATGATGATACTCCAAGTATAATTTTAAGAAATAGAAAAGACAGCAGTATTACAAAAGGTTTAGAGTATATTAAAGATGTTAATTCGTCAGGATTTGTTTCTGCAGGTAATACAGCAGCAATAATGATCATGTCAAAATTAAAACTTGGCATGTTAGAAGGAATTGATAGACCTGCAATTTGTGCAATAATTCCTAATAACAAAAACTATTCTATAATGCTTGATTTAGGAGCAAATGTTACATCAGATGCAAAGAGTCTACTTCAATTTGCAATAATGGGTAATTGTTACCATGCTATATTTAAGCCAAATATTGAACCTAAGTTAGGAATTGTTAACATAGGTACTGAGCAAAACAAAGGTAAAGATTACTTACAAGAAGCTATGGATTTAATAAACAATAGTTTTTTAAAAAAAAATTTTATAGGTTTTATTGAGCCAAATAAAATTACTTCTGGTGATTGTGATATTATGATCACTGACGGATACACAGGTAATATAATTTTAAAAACAGCTTCAGGAATGTCTAATTATATTACTGGCAACTTAAGAAAAATGTTTACTTCATCAATAAAAAACAAAATTGCTTATAAAATGATAGAAAAAGATTTAGATTCATTAAAAGATAATGTAAACCCTGATAAATATAATGGAGCAATCTTTATAGGCGTAAACGGTATATCAATCAAAAGTCATGGCAGTGCAAATCCTACTGCTTTTTCATTTGCTATTGATAGATGTTATAAATTTATTAAAAATGATATTAATTCAAAAATAAGATTTGAATTGGGAAAAATATAAATAATTATGAGAAACATTACTCGTGAAGATATTGCTGATTTTATAAATAATGAATTTGGATTAACAAAAAAAGATTGTAATGAAATTGTTAATGATATTCTTGAAACTTTAATTGAAGGTTTAAATAATGATAAACTAGTTAAAATTCATAATTTTGGAACTTTTAAATTAAGAAGTAAAAAATCTAGAATCGGAAGAAATCCAAAATCTAAAGTAGATGTTATCATTCCTCCTAGAAATGTAATTTCTTTTATACCTAGTAAAAATATATTAAGAAAAATTAATAAAACACTTGATGAGTGACAAATTTTATAAATCTATAACCGAAGTATCTGAACTTTTGCAAATTAACAAACATGTAATTAGATATTGGGACTCTAAATTTACAGGAATTTCTACCAGATTAGGGAATAATAAAAGGAGATTTTTTAACGATGATAATATTAGTAAAATCAAATCAATTAAAGATACTTTGTATAAAGATGGAAAATCATTATATTCTTTAGATCTTACAAATAAATTAATTTCTAAAAAAGGTAAATTAATCAACAATGTGAAAAATAGTAAAAACGTTAATGTTGATGAATTGGTAGAAATTTCCAACAATTTAAAAAAAATATACAAAGAATTATCCTAATTTTTTTAAGAAATTATTAAAATTCAATATTATTTTTTTATCAACTTTAATATATAAGTCCTGAATTAATTATTTTAATTGAGGAGTTTTATTATGGAACATTTCTTACAGGCTTCAGATTTTGTTGGAGTTACTTTTTGGGTAGTCTCAATTGGTATGGTTGCATCATCTGTTTTCTTTTTTTATGAAGGAATGCATGTGAAGGTAGCTTGGAGAACATCTATGGTTGTAGCTGGACTTATCACATTAATTGCTGCAGTCCATTATTATTATATGAGAGACTATTGGGTACATATGGGTGAATCACCTATTGTTTATAGATATATTGATTGGATTCTTACCGTACCTCTACAGATGATAGAATTTTATTTGATACTAGTTGCAGTAGGTGCAGCAGTATCAGGAAATTCATTTTGGAGATTGCTTGTTGGATCACTAGTTATGCTAATTGGTGGTTATCTTGGGGAAGCTGGATTTATTAATCCATTCTTTGGATTTATAATTGGTATTATCGGATGGGTAATTATAATTTGGGAAATTTTCGGTGGAGAAGCTAGTCAAGCAGCAAATAAAAATGAGTCTGTAAAATCTGCTTTTAATGCAATGAGACTTATAGTTTTAATTGGCTGGGCAATTTACCCTCTTGGATATATATTTGGTTATCTTTTAGGAAATGTAGATCCTGGAACACTAAACTGGGTTTATAACCTAGCTGATTTTATAAATAAAATTCTGTTTGGACTAATTATTTGGAATGCAGCTGTAAAAGATACAGCTAGTTCACACTAATATATTTCTAATTTAAATTAAGGCCCCATATTGGGGCCTTTTTTATTTAAATATTGACTTATTTTTACCAAATATATATGTGCACCGCATGAAAACTTTTTCTCTTAAAAAAGAAAACATAAACAAAGAATGGATATTGATAGATGCTGAGAATGCAATTCTTGGAAGGTTAGCTGTTATATCTGCTAATATTCTTAGAGGAAAAAATAAACCTGAATATACTCCTAATCAGGATTGTGGAGATAACTTAATAATAATAAATTCTGATAAAGTTGCTCTTACTGGGAAGAAAATGTCTGATAAAAAATATTACAAACACACTGGTTATCCAGGTGGTATTAAAGAAACTAACTTTATTAAAATGAGAGAAAAAAATAAATCATCTGATCTACTAAAATTAGCTATAAAAAGAATGATACCTAAGGGGCCATTAGGCAGAAAACAACTTTCTAATTGCAAAATATATAATGATTCTAATCATTTGCATGAAGCACAGAATCCAAAAATTTTAGATATATCAAAAATTAACTCTAAAAATACATTGAGATAAAAATGATAGATGAAAATAATTTAGCAGAATCCACTCAAGTAATAGATTCAAGTTATGCAACGGGTAAAAGGAAGAATTCTATTGCAAGAGTTTGGATTAAAAAAGGAAATGGTACAATATCTATAAATGGTAAAGAGTTAAATAATTATTTTTCGAGACCAGTTTTGCAAATGATTGTTAATCAACCTTTAGATATTGTTAAAGCTGACTCTGGATATGATATTAAAGCTACTGTAAAAGGTGGAGGATTATCAGGGCAAGCAGGGGCTCTAAGACATGGTATTAGTAAAGCCCTTTCCTTATTTGATAATACTTTAAGACCTTCATTAAAAAAGGTAGGGTTTTTAACAAGAGATCCAAGGGTAGTTGAAAGAAAAAAATACGGATTAGCTAAAGCTAGAAGAAGTTATCAATTCTCGAAAAGATAAATTTATATGAACAATAAAATTAAAGTAGCCGTTTTAGGCTGTACTGGCTATACTGGTTTAGAGCTTATATATTTGCTCTCCAATCATTCAGATGTCCTCATAAATTTTTTGGGAAGTTCTTCAAATAAAGGTAAAAAAATTAGCTCTTTTGATAAAAGACTTAAAAATATAAAATTTCCTAAAATAGGTAATATTAATGAAATAAATTATATAGATTATAATGTTGTTTTTTTAGCTCTTCCTCATAATATTTCACAAAATATAATTAAAGATAATTTTAATAAGTCTATATTTATTGATTTATCTGCTGATTTTAGATTAGATAATCAGAAGATATATGAAAAAAACTATAATAATAAGCATTTATGTCCAGAATATTTAAAAAATTTTACTTATGGATTAGCTGAAATTAATCATAGTAAAATAAAAAAATCAAAACATATAGCTGTTCCTGGATGCTATCCCACTTCAATATTAATACCTTTAATACCCTTATTAAAAAAAAATATTATAAAATCATCAAATCTAATTATTGACTCTAAGTCTGGATATAGTGGTGCTGGTAAAAATTTTGATATGAAAAATATTTTTAAAGATGATCAGATAAATTTCTATAATTACAATACTAATAAACACAGACATATGTGTGAAATTAAACAAGAATTAGAAAAAGTTACTAAATCAAATCTTAATTTTTCTTTTAACCCACATATATTGCCCATTTATAGAGGTATAATGTCTACGATGTATTGTGATCTAAATAAAAAAATGAAAAAAAAAGATATTATAGAATTTTTAAAAGATTATTATAAACAAAACATTTTTATTAAAATATTAGATGATAAAGATAGAGGTGATTTTTTTAATGTTCAAAATACAAATAATTGTTTAATTAAAGTATTTGAAAATTACGATAATAATAAGATAATTTTAATCAGCTTAATTGATAATCTTATTAAAGGTGCCGCAGGACAAGCTATTCAATGTATGAATTTAATTTTTGATATTAATGAGATAAAAGGTCTTAAGTTTAAAAAAAGTGCATAAAATATATATAATTTTTTTATTTTTTTTAATAAATTCATGTGTGTATCCTGATATTGACTCAGTTCCCAAATTTGATTCTGTAAAAATAACTTTTCATGATTCTGTAACTATCTGTAATTTTAACAATAAATTTAAAGAATCAGAATTTGAAATAAATAAACAATTTTTTGAGATAAATTCTTATGATACTGAAAAAAATGACTTAAAAAGTAACAGAATTCTAGTAAAACATGATTTTAAAGATATCGGAAAAGAAGATTGCCTAAAAGAAGTTAAATATTTAATAAAAAGATTATAATTATGACTATTAATATATGTATTGCAGGTTTAGGAAATGTTGGCTCTGAGGTAGTAAGGAGTTTATCTATAAATAATAATTATATTAATAAAAAACTCGATATAAAAATAAATATCATTGGTATTTCAGCTAAAAATAAAACAAAAAAAAGATCATTTAATATAGATGAGTTTAACTGGTATTCTAATCCAGAAGATCTTTTAGAATTAAATAATATTGATATATTCATTGAATTAATTGGAGAAGAAAAAGGCTTGAGTTATGAATTAGTAAAAAAAGCTTTAAATAAAAATATAAATGTTATTACTGCTAATAAGGCACTACTTTCTAAACACGGTAATGAGTTATTTAAGATAGCAGAAAATAATAAAATTTTATTACTATTTGAAGCAGCTGTTTGTGGAGGAATACCTATAATTAAAGTTTTAAAAGAATCTATTTTATTTAATAAATTTAATAAAATTTCAGGAATCTTGAATGGAACAACCAATTTTATATTAACTCAAATGGAAAAGAATAATCAAAATTATAATGATGTACTAATTGATGCACAAAAAAATGGATTTGCTGAATCTAATCCCACCAATGATATTGAGGGTATAGATTCAGCTCATAAACTTTCGTTATTAGCAGCAATATGTTTTGGAGTTAAAATTAATTTTAAAAATATAAATTACAAAGGTATTTCAAAAATACATATAGATGATATTAAAAATGCTAAAAAATTAGGATATAAAATTAAATTAATCTCAACTTCTCAAATTAAAAATAACAAAATTATTAATGTTGTAGAGCCAACTTTAGTTCACCTATCTAATAAATTAGCTAATGTAGATGGAGTATTAAATGGAATTCAAATTAAATCTGATTATTTAGAATCTCTTTTCTTAGAAGGAGAGGGTGCAGGCGGTAAAGCTACTGCTAATTCAATTATATCTGATATTGTTGAAATATATCATAAATCTAAAAATTATTCTTTAGGTCACTCTATTGATAATTTAATTGATTTTGAGCCAGACATTTATGAAGATAGAATTAGTTCTTTTTATCTTAGAATACAAGTAAAGGATACACCTGGCGTCCTTGCAAAAATAACTTCTTTTTTAAATGAAGAAAATATTTCAATTGAAACAATTTTACAAATTCCCGAGAATATCAATGGTAAAATAAATGAAATACCTGTTATCATAACTACTTATGAAACCACTTATAAATTATTAAATAATGCAATTTCAAAGATGGAAAATTTAGATTTCGTAACTTCAGATATAGCAGTTATAAACATAGATAAAAATATAGAATAATTTGTACTCAAAAAACTCTCTTACTGGTAATTTATGGAAACTTAAAGATTTTGATGAAAGAAAATCTTTAATGTTAGCACAAAAACATAATATTTCTCCAATTCTTGCACAGTTATTAGAAATTAGAAAAATTGATTCAAAAAATATAAATGATTTTTTAGATCCTAAAATTGATAATTATTTTTTAGATCCTTTTAAAATAATTGATATGAAAAAATCTGTAAAACGTACTGCAGAAGCAATTGATAAAAATGAAAAAATTGGAATAATTGCAGATTATGATGTTGACGGATCTACATCAGCAGCAATCTTATTCAAATTTCTAAAAAATTTTAATAAAAACATTTTTATAGAAATACCTGATAGATTAAATGATGGATATGGCCCCAATTTAAAGATAATGGAAAAATTTAAATCTTTAAAAATAAGCCTTCTTTTTACTCTTGACTGTGGAACAACTTCATTTGATATTATTGATAATTTAAAATATAAATCTATAGATACAATTGTAATAGATCATCATATTAGTGAAGTTAATTTACCAAAAGTATTTTCAATTATAAATCCCAATAGAATTGATAATAAGGTTGATTTTTATAAAAATTTAGCAGCAGTTGGTGTAACATTTTTATTTCTATTAGCATTAAGAAAATATCTACGAGATAATAATAAATTCAAATCAAATAAATTTAAAGAACCAAATCTTTTAAATTATCTTGATCTTGTTGCATTAGGAACTGTATGTGATGTTGTTGATTTGAAAAATTATAATAGAATAATTGTTAGTAACGGAATAAATATTATAAAAAAAAGGATTAATAAAGGTATTGCTAAATTAATTGATAATTCCAAATTAAAAAAAACTCCTAATGCTTCTGATATAGGTTATATAATTGGCCCTCAATTAAACGCAGCTAGTAGAATGGAAGACTCAACTCTTCCATCAAAATTATTAATAAGTGATGATATTTATGAAATAGATAATATTTCTAAAAGATTATTTATCTTAAATGAAAAAAGAAAATTAATTGAAAAAAATATTTTGGCAAATGCATTTGAGCAATGTAATTTACAAGATAATCAAAATATAATTATAGTGAAAGGCGAAAATTGGCATAATGGTGTTTTAGGAATAATAGCAAGTAAAATATCTGATAAATATAATAAACCAGTAATAGTAATTTCTTACAATAAAAAATTTGGTATTGGTTCAGCAAGATCTATAAATCAACTAGATTTAGGAAAGATAATTTTAAATGCAAAGAATCTTGGATTATTAATATCTGGAGGAGGGCATAGTATGGCCGCAGGATTTAAAGTATCATTAAAATTAATAGAACAATTTGAAGAATATATTTATAATTTTTTTACAAGATTTAATGAAGAAATATTTAAAAAAAATATATATTTTGATTCAATCTTATCACTTGATCAAATTAATTTAGATTTATTATCTAATCTTAATAAATTGGAACCTTTTGGTAAAGGAAATTCTAATCCTAAATTTATAATCAAAAACGTAAATATTAATAAGTTAAAAATATTTAAGGAAAAGCATATTTTTGTATCAGTAAAACAAAATGATCTTATTCTTAATGGTATTTTATTTAACAATGTTGATACTATATTTGGTGAATATATATTAAAGAATAAATCAAAAAAATTCGATATAGCATGCACTATTCAAAATAATTCATTTGATAATAAATCTAAACCTCAATTAGTTATTTTTGATGCATATCATGTAGATTAATTAATTTGTATTTTTTATTTAATTAAATTATAAGTTCATTTTAATGACCCCTTCGTCTATCGGTTAGGACATCAGGTTTTCATCCTGAAAAGAGGAGTTCGATTCTCCTAGGGGTCGCCATTATTAACTCCTATGAAATCTAATCATCTTTTATTAATTTTTGTTATTATGTCATTATTTGGTAGCGCATATCCTGTTTCAAAACTTGCCCTTAATTCATCTTTACCTCCAATTTTATTAGGCTCATTAAGATGTGGAATTTTTTTGATTTTTTTGCTTCCTTTTTGTAATTATAAAATTTCACAAAAGAAATATATCTTACCCCTCATTGGTTTTTCTTTTTGTTTTGGCGCAGGAGTTTTTATGTTTATGAACTTAGCTCTATATAATTCCCAAGTTATATCACCAATTATAATTGGTTCACAATTATCAATACCTTTCGCAATAATAATTAGTTCTGTATTTATTGGAGAAGCAATAAATATTAGAAAATGGATATTTATTATAACTTCTTTTATTGGGATTATATTTATTGGTTTCGATCCAAAGCTTGCTAATGAAATTGATTCTTTAATTTTAACTTCAATAATGGCTTTTTGTTATGGTTTAGGTCAAGTCTTTTCCAGATATTTAAAAGATCTAGATCACAAGTTTACAACTTTTTGTGCAGGATTAGTTGGCTTTATAACATTGTTTATTCTTTCAATTTTTTTTGAAGGTAATACATATCATCATATAATAAATATTTCTTTTGAAACGTGGTTGTTAGTACTTCATTCTGCAGTTTTAGTTACTTTATTTGGACATATGTCTATGTTTTATTTATATCAATTTTATACAGTTGATAAAGTTCTTCCATTTTATTCATTATTTCCAATTATTGGCATTATTCTAACTTTCATTATTTTTTTAGAAATCCCAGGAATTTATGAAATTTTTGGTGGATTTATAATTATTGGGTCTGTGTACTTAATTCATATAGAAAATAAAAAAAATTAGATTTTAAAAATTACTGAACCAGAAGTTTTTCTTGATTCTAGGTCTGAATGTGCAATTTTAGCATCTTTTAAATTATATATTTTCGTTAGGTTATCTTTTATATTGTTATCTTTCATCATACTAAATAATCTATTAGAAGACTTTAGCAAATCATCTCTACTTAAATTATAATGCATAAGTGTAGGTCTAGTAAAATATAAACTTTTAGGATTAAAAGTTTTATGTAAGTCAACTTTTTGTATCATTCCTGAAGATTGGCCAAATGATACTAACAAACCTCTAAATGATAAACATTCAATAGATGTGTTAAAAGTATCTATACCTACCCCATCATAAACAACCGAAACTCCTTTGTTGTTTGTAATTTCCTTGACTTTTTCAACTACATTTTCTTCTTTGTAATTAATAATATATTTACAACCATTTTCTTTTGCTAAATTTCCTTTTTCTTCATTTCCAACTGTGCCAATCATTTGAGCCCCAAGTGCTTTTGCCCATTGACATGCAATTAATCCTACACCGCCAGCAGCTGCATGAAAAAGAAAAATCTCATCTTTTTTAATTTTATATAATCTTTCAAATAAATACTCTACTGTCAAACCTTGAAGAAAAATTGAAGCTGCTATATCATTGGAAATTTCAGAAGGTATTTTAACAATTTTATTTGCAGGAAAGTCTCTTAATTCACAATATGCACCTAATGGTGGTGAAGCATAACATATTCGATCACCTTCATGAAATTCATTAATATTATCTCCCAATCCAATTATTTCACCTGAAGCTTCAATTCCAGGACAGAATGGTAAATCTAGATTTGATGGGTATATTCCGCTACGATGATATGTGTCTATATAATTTAGCCCTATTGAAGTTTGTTTTATACGGACATACCCAGGACTTATCTTATCTGAAAGTTCATAATCAGTATAATTTAATACTTCTGGACCTCCTATTTTTGAAACAATAATTTTTTTTGGCATAAATAATATTATTTATAGTAGTTATTATCTGTATATAAAATCATAATTTGAGAATCTTAATTTTTTCAACATATTCATTTAAACATTCTGGGTTGATAAGAGTATCTAAATTATCAACTTTTTTATTATTAACAATATTTTTAATTGTTAACTCAACAATTTTCCCACTTTTTGTTTTAGGTATATCCTTTATATCTATTATAAATGATGGAACATGTTTAGGTGAAAGGTTGTTTTTCAATTCTTTTTTTATTCTGTAATCTAATTTACTATTTAAATTACAATTTTCTGCTAATTTAACAAAAAGTATAACTCTGGTATCGTTTTTATAATTCTGTTCCACTGCTATACTCTCAACTATATCTTTAATATTTTCTACCACCCTATAAATTTCAGAAGTTCCAATTCTTATACCTCCTGAATTAAGAGTAGTATCAGATCTACCATATATTATAAAACCTTTATTTTTAGTAATTTCAGCATAATCACCATGATGCCAAATATTTTTATAAGTATCAAAATATGTTTTTTTTAAATTTTTATTATTTTTATCATTCCAAAAAAATAGAGGTTTAGAAGGAAATGGAGTTTTACAAACTAATTCGCCTTTTTGCATAATTAATTTTCTTCCATTTTTACTAAATACATCAACATCCATGCCTAATCCTTTGCATTGAATTTCTCCTAAATTTACATCAAGGATTGGATTTCCTAATATGAAACACGAAACAATGTCAGTACCACCACTTATTGAAGCTAAATGAATATTTTTTTTAATGTTTTTATATATATATTTAAATGTTTCATGGACCAGAGGCGATCCAGTAGAAGTTATAGTTCTTAATTTCTCTAATTTAAATTTATTAGAAATATTTACGTTATTATTTTTTAATGTATCTAGAAATTTAGCACTTGTACCAAAAAAAGTAATCTTTTCTTTTTCTAAAATATTAAATAAACTTTTATTATTTGGAATAAAAGGTGAACCATCATAAAGATAAATAGTAGCTTTAGAAGCTAGACAACTAACTAACCAATTCCACATCATCCATCCACAAGTAGTAAAATAAAAAACTTTATCATTTTCTTTTATATCACAATGTAATAGATGTTCTTTCTTATGTTGTATTAAAGATCCTCCAGCACCATGTACAATGCATTTAGGTTTGCCAGTAGTTCCACTTGAAAAAAGTATATATAAAGGGTGATTAAATTCATAATTTAAATATTTGTTATTTTCTTTATATTTTTCCATTATTTCTAACCATCCATCATATTTAAAATTTGTATTAATTTTTGATTTATAATTTTTATATGGAATTATAATTATCTTTTTAATACTTTTTATTTTTGATTTAATTTCTTTTATCTTTTTTAGTGTTTCAATTTTTTTATTATTATAATAATAATAATCGCAGACTATTAAAATCTTAGGATTTATTTGTGCAAATCTATCAACAATTGCTTTAATCCCAAAATCTGAAGAGCATGATGACCATATAGCTCCTATTTTTGCAGTAGCTAAAAATGATATAACTGTTTCAGGGATATTTGGAAGTACAGCTGCTACTCTATCACCTTTTTTGATACCGTTAGAAGAAAAATAATTAGATAGTTTGTTCGTTTTGATACTTAATTCATCCCATGAAACTCTTCTTTGTATTTTTTTTTCTGAAAAAAAAACTATAGAGTCTCCCTTACCTTTCTTAATTAATAAATTTTTAGAGTAATTTATTTTAGAATTTTCAAAAAATTTAGTTTTAATAAAATTATTTTTATTTTTTAATACTGGCGGAGAATATTTGCCAATTATTTCAGTAAAATCCCAAATTGATTTCCAAAATAAATCTTTATTTTTAGTACTCCAATTATGTAAAGTAGAATAATTTTTATATTTATGAAGTTTATTCTTATTTAAAAAATTAATATATTGAAAAAAAATTGTCTTTTTTTTCTTTGGAGACCATAATATATTACTAGTCATCCAAAATTAATTTTTTATATTTTCCTTAAGTGTTCTTATTCTTACTATTACATCAACATTGTGAAGATTCATACAAGCTGGCATTTGAGGAATATTTAAATCTATATTTTTTTTTGGTATATCAATTATCTTTTCTTCATCCTCAATATATAAGTGGTAATGTTCTTCTTTATTTGTGCAATAAATAGATTTATTTTGATCTACAACAATCTCTCTTATCAGCCCTATGCTAGAAAACTGCTTTAAAGAGTTATATATTGTTGCTAATGATATTTTTCTATTATCTTTTTTAACTTCATCATACAATTTTTCAGCTGAAATATGTCTTTTCCCATTTTCAAAAAGCAGTTTTGCCAATATCATTCTTTGTTTTGTTGGTCGTATACCATTAGATGACAATTTTCTTACTGCACTATTAAAATCTGATAGGGGCTTATAGGTATTTACTTTTTTTATCATTTTCATATATTAATATACTATTTTTTATATGTTTAAATATATTATTTCATTCGTATTTTTATATTTTCTTTTTGGAAGCATCCTTTTTTTATTTCAAAGAAAAATTCTTTTTAACACCTCTGGAATTCCTAAACAACCTGCAGAATATGGGTTAAATCAAGTTGTTGAGGTAAAAATTGTCACACCGGATAATCTTAGATTATTAGCGTGGTATTCTAAGCCAAAGAATAACCAACCCGCTTTAATCTATTTTCATGGCAATTCCTTTGATATAGGAGAGAGGGCTTATAGAATTAAAAGATATATCAAAGAAGGATGGGGTGTGCTTCTACTAGCCTGGAGAGGCTATAGTGGCAATGAGGGCAAGCCAACTGAAAAAAATTTATATGTTGATGCTGAAGCATCTATAAATTGGTTAAAACAAAAGTTAAACTATGAGTATAATAATATTGTATTATATGGAGAATCATTAGGGTCAGCTGTAGCAGTTGAGTTTGCAACTAGATATAAATTTAAGTCTGTAATTTTAGAAGCTCCCTTTAAATCAATTCCGGATATAGCAAAAAAAAGATATTATATTTACCCAGTGAAGTATTTGATATTTGATAAATTTGATAATTTTTCAAAAATAAATAAAATAATATCACCAATCATGATTATTAGTGGTAAAAATGATGAAGTAGTCCCGCATGATCATAGTATAGAATTATTTAAGAAAGCAAATAATCCTAAAAACAATCTTTTTATTGACGAAGCTATGCATAACAATTTATACGACTTTCATATAGATAAGGAAGTAATAGATTTTAGTTTAAAATCATGGAAATAAATTTAACAACTACATACGTTGGTATATTGAGTCTAATAATTTTTGTATTGGCTTATGCTGTGGTAATGGCTGAGGAGTTTAGTCATCTTAGAAAGTCTAAACCTGTGATTATTTCTGCTGCCTTAATTTGGGCAATTATTGCTTTTTATTTTGCAGGCAATAAAGAATATTCTTATGAAATAGAGCACGCACTAGAACACAATATATTAGAATTTTCTGAACTTTTTTTATTTTTATTAGTCGCCATGACATATATAAATGCGTTAGAAGAAAGAAATGTATTTGATGTAGTTCGTTATCAATTAACATCTAGAGGATTTAGTTTTAGGCAACTCTTTGTTTTAACCGGTATTATTACTTTCTTTTTATCACCAATTGCTGATAATTTAACAACGGCTTTAGTCATGTGCTCAGTATTACTTGCCTGTGGTAAAGGGAATTCAAAATTTTTGTCTTTAGGGTGTATAAATATAGTTGTTGCTGCAAATGCAGGAGGTGCTTATAGCCCATTTGGAGACATTACTACATTAATGGTTTGGCAGGCAGGAATAGTTGAGTTTTTTACTTTTTTTAAAATATTTTTTCCTTCAGTAGTAAATTATATAATACCAGCATTTATTATGTATTTTTTTATCCCTAAAGAAAAACCAACTGTAAGTTCTGAAAAAGTATATATAAAAAGAGGTGGTAAAATAATTATTTTTTTAGGTTTATTTACAATTTTTAGTGCAGTTAACTTCCATAACATTCTTCATTTGCCCCCAATGCTTGGAATGATGTTTGGCTTAGGTTTACTCGGTTTATTTTCATTCTATTTAAAAATTACTTTTAATCCGAATAAAGAAAAAGAGAAATTTGATTTTTTCAAAAAAATATCTAAAGCAGAATGGGATACTCTATTATTCTTCTTTGGTGTAATTTTGAGTGTAGGTGGTCTAGGATTTATAGGATATTTAACTTTAGTTTCAGAGTTTCTTTATGATGGTTTAGGAGCAACAATGGCAAATTCAATTGTGGGAGTTTTATCAGCAATAGTTGATAATATCCCTGTTATGTTTGCTGTTATTACAATGAGGCCAGATATGTCAATTGATCAATGGTTGTTAGTTACTCTAACTACAGGTGTAGGGGGAAGTTTGCTATCAATCGGATCTGCCGCAGGCGTTGCTTTAATGGGGCAAGCAAGAGGTTACTATACCTTTTTTGGACATTTAAAATGGACACCAGTAATTTTTTTAGGATATATAGCTAGTATTTATCTTCATTTATTTCTTACTGGCTTATCTTTTTGAAAAATATTATCAAAAAATAAAAATATCATTAGGCTAAAAACTAAAATAAAACCTGCTACAAAAGAAGCTTCATCAAATCTATATGAACTTATTAATTTATATAGCAGTATTGGTAACGTTTCAAATGTTTCATTTTTAAAGAATGAGATAACTGTGAAGTCACCAAAGCTTATTGCTGTGGTGAATGCAAATATATATAATAAATTATTTTTAATTAAAGGAAAAATTATTATTATAAATTTATAATCTTTTAATCTATAAGAATTTTTCAAATCCTCATAGTTTAGAAAAATATTTTTTAATTTAGTAAATAAAATTAAAATTGCAAATGGTAATAAAAATATACAATTAATTATAATAATTATAATATAAGTTATTAAAGAAAAATAACGCAATTCACCAAGTATAATAAAATATCCAAGACTCATAATTATTGGTGATATTAATAAAATAATTGAACTTATTGAGAACAATATTTGTTGTTTTATTATATCTTTTCTGAAATTTATTAAAAGTATTGATGTAAACAATCCAAAACACGTAACAATTATTGCTGTCATAAAAGATAGAATAAATGAATTTTTAGTGGCTATAATAAAATAATCTTTTAGAAAAAATTTTTCATTAAAAAATATTTTTGAAAAATCTATAATTATATAAATAATTGGCGAAAATAATATGCTTGTAAAAAAAATAATTATTAAATAATCTATATATTTTATGTAAAAAATTTTTCTAGAAGGGTGTATAAAATTATTTATTTTATAATCAAAATAATTAGATCCTTTTAATTTATAAAAACCAAAGAATAATAATATTAAGCATATAAATATTTGAATAATACTTAATAATATTGCTTTGTTAAAATTTAGTTCATATAAAATAGACTGATAAATTGCTACTTCAAGATTTGAAGTTCTAGGACCACCTCCTAATGTCATTACTATTGCAAAACTTAAAAAACAAAGAATAAAGATAATAGAGAATGTTGAAAATAAATTTTGTTTTAAAATCGGCCATTCAATTTTTATAATGTTTGCCACAAAGCTCAACTGCATTGAATTTGAAATTTCTATATAATCTTTAGGTATACTGTTTAAATTTTGATAAAAAATTCTTGTAGCAAATGGCGCATTCAATAAAACATGTGCTAAGATTATAGCTTTTAATCCAAACAAAGTATTAATATTAAAAATTTCATAAATATTAAAATAAATATTGAAAAAACCATTTACTCCAAACAATCCAATAACTGAATAAACTATTAAAATTGAAGGTATTACAAAACAATATCCGCATAATGAAACAATAATTTTTATTAAAATAGAATTTTTGTTTCTATACAAACTTAATGCAAATGTTATTGCAATTACACAACTGACAATTGAAGATATAAAAGCTTGGAAAAAAGTAATAAAAATTATTTTTATATTATAAGTATCATTAAAAAATTTTACTATAAATTCAGTATTTAAATTAGTTTTTGATATTATTCCAATGATAGGTAAAATTATTATGATAGTAAATATTAAAACTAATGAATAATACAATCTAGACAAGAATTTTATGAGGTACTAAGCCATTCTTTAATCCAGACTTCTTTATTAAGATTAATATCTGCTGGATTTAATTGAATTGCTTTTGGAATTTCTATATTCTTAAATGAATCTGGTAAGTTTTTAATTTTAATTACAGGATACATAATATTTGTTGATGGTAACAATGATTGAAAATCTTCAGACAACATAAATCTTAAAAATTTTTTTGCTAAAGGTTTATTTTTTGAAGAATTTAATATTCCAGCAAATTCAACACTTATGTAATTTCCTTCTTTAAAATTCAAAGCTGAAATATCATAGTTTTCTTCAAACATTATATGTGCAGCTGGAGAGGTAGAATAACTCAATACCATATCAGCCTCACCTGCCATAAAAATATTATAATAAGAGTCAGTCCACCCTTTTGTAACTGTTACTATTTTCTTATTTAACTTTTCCCAAGCATTTTTTGATTTTTCACCATATATTGCTTTTATCCATGTAAGTAATCCTAAGCCAGGAGTAGATGTACGAGGATCTTGTATAACAATTCTTGCTTCAGTTTCATTAATTAATTCATTCATTGAATTAGGAGGGTTTTCAAAAAGTTTATTATTATATACAAAAGCAAAATAACCATAATTATAAGGAACAAATAATTTACTTTCCCATTTAATGGGAATATTGAGTTTATTTTCTAATCCTAACATAGAATGTTTTAAAAATAATTTTGAATTCTTTGCCTCTTCTAATAAGTTCATATCTAATCCAAGTACAATATCTGCTTTTGATGAAGATCCTTCTAGAATTATTTTTGTTAATAATGTGGCTGCACTATCAACAGAAACAAATCTTAATTCTCTGTTGTAATTGTTTTCCCAAATATTTTTAATTAATGGTCCTGGTCCCCATTCAGAAACAAATGAGTCGTATGTATAAATAATTAGAGGTTTTCTATCAAAATATTCATTGGATGACTCTGCTTTTACGCTAATATTATAAAAGAAAAAAATTGAAGTTATAATATAAAAAAATTTCATAAATTCCTCCGCTGGCATTATCCAGATCAGGTTAATAGGGTATAAATCTCAGCATTTAAGCACCCCTGATTCGAATATATGTGTAATCACATAAAAATTCAAACTAATTAATTGTTTTTCAAAATTTTATCAATATAACAGCCTTTTTCGGGGAGTAGCGCAGCCTGGTAGCGCACCTGGTTTGGGACCAGGGGGTCGAAGGTTCGAATCCTTTCTCCCCGA
>MDSW01181204.1_pt1 | contig 17782 bp, 16 predicted proteins | sample 811171 | NCBI WGS metagenome assembly MDSW01 (sample SAMN05326641, study PRJNA326480) | marine metagenome | isolation source: seawater | place: Atlantic Ocean: North West | collected 2012
AACGCAGTATCTATAAAAAAATTTTTTTTTTTATAAGATAAATTAATTATTTTTTTAAGATCAGATTCATTTAGTTTTATTTTTGATAAACTATAATTTTGATCAAGCTGAGCTGTTCCTAAAACTAGATTAAAGTTTTTTTTTTTCATTAATATTAATTATTAAACTTTTCTTTTGTAAAGCGTGTCTTGAACGTAAATATAGTTTATTGCTTTATTATTTCCTTTTAGAATCTCATTAACTATATCAACTGGTTGGCAAACAATAGGTTTATCGTGAATATTTAGTGAAGTATTGAGCAATCCTCCTATTCCAGTTTTTTTATAAAATTTTTCAATTAAATTATAATAAACAGGACAAGTTTTTTTTGTTACAATTTGTGGCCTTACTGTGAAATCGTAAGGGTGAATTGCAGCTTTTAAATGCTTTTTACCTATTTCAGTTGTATCGTAGCAAGTAGTCATAAAACTAGAAGAAATATTTTTTGGATTTATAACGTACTTTTTAGAAAATTTTTTTAATATAGAAGGTGTAAATGGCATCCAAAAATCTCTTTTTTTAATTGTAGTATTAATTTTTTTAATTGATTCAAATTTTGAAGGGTCACATAAAATTGATCTATGTCCTAAAGCTCTTTGTCCAAATTCCATTCTGCCATAACAAAAAAATAAAATTTCTCCTTTTGCTAAGACAGTACTTGTTTTTTCAAATTTTTTATCCTTAATTTGAATAAAGTTTTTTTTAATAAAGGGATGAAGTTTAAATTTTGAAATTTCCTTATCGTCTAAATCTGGGCCCCAGTATGCATTATTAATTTTTTTTGCTAGCTTTAATGTTTTGCTCAATCCTTTTTTAGCGACCATAGCGGCATACGTAGCTCCAATAGATAAGTTCTCATCGCCTGGTCCTGGTGGAATATATAATTTTTTAATAAAACTTTGTTCTATTAAAACTTTATTTGCTTTTACATTATTCGCTACTCCACCTGCATAAACAAAATGGTTACATTTTGTTTTATTATAAATATTTTTAAACCACTGTATTAATCTAATTTCTACAAAATCTTGAACTCCACCGGCAATACCATCAAATCTATAATGATTAAGTTTATTTTTGAAATAAGTGAAGTAGTCCCTCATTTTTGGACTTCTATAAAATTTAACACCCTTAACTTGAAAAGAATCTAAGAATATATCTCTGGGCCCTCGTTTATGATAGTCAGATGCATATGGTGCTAGACCCATTACTTTATATAAATGTTTTGCTGGGTTCATTCCCAAAATTAGAGTGACTGATTCATATATTTGTCCAATTAGACTTTTTGTAGAATTAGAAATTAGTTTCAACCTTCCTTTATGGATCGTTGATATACAGTTGTAAGTTTTATCACCTCCTGAATCTAATGTTACTAAGGCTACTTTTTTATTCTTAATTTCTTTTGCAAAAATAAAATAGGCATATAATCCATGGCATAAATGGTGATCGTAAAATTTTATTATTTTTTTATCAACTTTTAAAAATTTTGAAATATATTCTACTCTTAAATTTCTAATAATATTTAAATTTTTTTTTGTCGTGTCAGCATTTACATCAAATTTAATTTTATCAATTGGATAACCTAATTTTACTGAAGGTCTATATTTAGGAAAGGTAGATTTCAAAGATACTTTTTTTTTTTTATAAATTTGTTCATAAAAAAATTTTTCTTGCAATTTAAGCCAGTCTTTCACAGTGAAGTCTGCAACGACATTCCAAAAAATAGATCCAGGTAAAGATTTTGTTGCTACAGCAACCTCGTCTAAATCGGAGCTGTTATAGCCAGAAAATTTTAATACATATTTGATAGCTTTTTCAGGATAACTTCCGATCATTTTTACTCTTCTAAATCTCTCTTCAGCTGCTGCTGCTATTAATACTCCATCCTTAATCAAACAAGCTGAAGCATCATGAGTGTCATTAATTCCTAGAATTAGCATTACTTAATTACTGTATAATTTTGAATTTAAATTTTTTTAATTTATTTAGTTTTAACTTTTAATGTTTTGCAATATATGATGTATAAAATTATTAAAGACTGTGTCAACAAATATTTCAATAATAATACCTGTATTTAATTCTCAAAAATTTATAAAAGAATGTATCTCAAATATATTAAATATAATTAGCAATAAAATTGAGCTGATAATTATTAATGATAATTCGAACGATGATACAAAAAAAATTTGTAATAACTTTGTTCAGAAGAATAATAACATAAGATTAATTAATTTAAAAAAAAATTGTGGGGTTTCTGTTGCTAGAAATATTGGAATTAGATCATCAAAAGGAAAATATTTAATTTTTTTAGATAGCGATGATTTACTTTTAAAAGATACTTTAAAGAAAATTAATAAGCTAATTGAAGACTCAAATAATAAAGATATTATTTTTTTCCCAAGTTATGACCCAATTAATAAAGTTATAGATAATAATTTTTTAATTAAAAAATTTAATAATAAAAGTTTTATAAATAACATTAAAAATTTAAATCAATTTAGACTAACTTGTTGGAATTTTATTTATAAAAAAGATTTTCTTAAAAAAAAAAAAATTAAATTTTCAAACATAAGGATATTCGAAGAACAGATTTTCTTAACAAAAGCAATAATTGAGGCTAAAAATTTTGAAATATCTAAAAGTCCATTATATCAAAGAAGAATTATTGATGTAAATTCATTGAGCGCAAAGGTGGGTTTTGATGTAATGATATCTTGCGTAAAAAATATTCATGAATTAATAAAATATTACAAAATAAAACAACACACACTTAACAAAATTGAAAAACTTTTCATAGAATCAAGATTTACTTTTTTAATGAAAGAAATTTATAAAAATATAGTTTTAATAAAAAAACAGCAGATTAATCAAATTACAAAAATAATTGCAAAAAAATATAATTTTAAGAAAAATAAAATTAATACAAATACTAATTTGAAAGAATTATTTAAAGATCAAAAAATATTAAACAAATTATTTTTTGATAAAAATAAAATTGAAAGAATTAAAATTTTTAAAATATTAAATAAAATCTCAAATAAAAATATTATATTTTTCTGTGCTGGGAGTTATAGTAAAATTATATTAAAATTAGTTTCAATTTATAATATAAAAATTAAATTTGTTTGTGATAGTAATCTAGGCTTTTGTAATCAAAAAATATATAAATATAATATAAAAAGTAAAAATTATTTATACAAAAGTAAAAAAAAATATTTAGAAAATAATATTTTAATATCAAATTCTAATAAAAAAACTTCAATTAGTATTAAAAAGGATTTGGTTAGAAATGGTTTTAACAAAGATAAAATACATTGTTTAGGTTATTAATTTGAAAGTTTATTTTAGAACAAATTTTGATGAAAAAATTGGAATAGGCCATTTATCAAGGATTTTTAATTTATACCAAGAGCTTAAAAAAATTTATGAATGTAAAATTGTAATTGATAAAAAACAAAAAAATATACCATTTTTTAAAAACTCTAAAAATTTTGTCTTTCTCTATAAAAAAAGTAAATTTAAATCTGAAAAAGAAGATGCAGAGTTATTTATTAAAAAAAATTTAATAAGTAAAAAAAATATAATTATTATTGACGATTATAGACTTGGTAAATTATGGGAAAGAAAAGTATCTTTATATACATCAAAAGTTGTTGTAATCGATGATTTTATAAAAAAAGAGCATTATGCAGATATCTTAATTAATACTAAGCCTGGATTAGACAAAGCTAATCTTGAAACATTAAATTTAATTAAAAATTGCAATAAAAAAGGAGCAGAACTTTTGTTAGGCTCAAAATATTCTATAACAAATAGTTTATTTAATAGGAAACATAGGATTAAAAATAGAAATAAATTAAATATAACTTTCTATAATGGTGGGTCAGGCAACATATTAATTTATAAAAGAATAATTAAATTAATCATCAAAAATCAAAAAAAATTAATTATTAATCTAGTTTGCGGACCTTTTGTTAAAAATAAAAAATTAATAATTGCTAAATATAAAAAAGTAAAAAATATTAAAATAATCAATAATAATGATGATTTTTATAAAACCCTAGTTAATACTGATTTACTCATTGGTTCTTCTGGGCTTATTTCATTTGAAGCAGCTAAAATTAAACTACCATCTTTATTTATTATTATGAATGAAAATCAAAAAATTAAAAAAAATACCTTGGAAGAAATTGGCCACTACTTTGTTTTGGACAAAAAAGATATCAAAAATCATGAAAAAATTGCCGATCTGATAATGCTATTTTTACAGAAACATAAAAGAATTAAAAAAATTATAAATCAATCAAAATTTGATATAAATCATGACGGAAAAAAACTAATTATTAAATCAATATTAAATAAATGAGCTTACTAAAATTTAAAGAAATCAGTGATTTAGAAATTAATAAGTACTTAGAATATAGAAACCTTAAAATAAATTTGCAGAATTCAATTTCTAAAAAAAAAATTAAGAGGATTGATCATTATATTTGGTGGTTAAAAAATGTTGATAGAAAATCTCATATTGTTCAACGTGGAAATACAGATATAATAATACTTTATTATTCAATTAAATTTCTAAAAAAAAAAAAAATTATTTTTCCTGGATACTTTATTTGTGGAAATCAATTTTCAATTTTAGAATTATTAGAATCAATTAAATGGCAAAATAAAACTATAGATAAAATAAGTGGTAATAAAATATGTGTTATAATTGTACCAAAAAATAATGTATTTTCAAATGCTCACAGTAAATACTTTGATTATAAATTACTTGATGAAAAAAGTAAGCTATACAAGGAACTAAAAAAATTAAAAAGTTTTAATAATAAATTCAACATATATATTCGGTAATTCAAATGAAAAATATTAAAATAGGTAACAAAATTGTCGGAAAAAATTCAAAATGTTTAGTTGTTGCTGAAATTTCAGCAAACCATAACTCAAAAATATACAACGCTATAAAATTAATAAGATTAGCTGCAAAAGCTGGTGTAGACGCTGTAAAGATTCAAACTTATAAGCCTGAAACAATTACATTAAATAGTTATAAAAAAGATTTTTTAATTAATAAAAATTCTCCTTGGTCAGATAAAAAAAATTTTTGGAATCTTTATAAAAAAGGTCATACACCATGGGAATGGCATAAAAAATTATTTAATGAGGCAAAAAAAAATAATATTGAAATTTTTTCTTCGCCTTTTGATGAAAGTGCAGTTGATTTATTAGAAAAATTAGGTTGCAAAGCATATAAGATTGCATCACCAGAAATCACTCATATTCCATTAATAACAAAAGTTGCAAAAACAGGAAAACCCATAATAATCTCGACTGGCTTGTCAAAATTAGAGGAACTTAAAAAAGCTATAAAAGTTGTGAGAAAGACAGGCAATAATAAAATTATCATTTTAAAATGTACATCTGCCTACCCAGCGCCAACTGAAGAACTGAACTTAAAAACAATTAAAGATATTTCAAAAAAATTTAAAGTTCATGTAGGATTCAGTGATCATTCGATAGGAAACATTGCGGCTTTAACAGCAGTATCATTCGGAGCTAAAATAATAGAAAAACATTTTAAATTAAAGAATAATAAATCAATCGATAGCTTTTTTTCCGCAGATAAATCTGATTTTTCAAATCTAATCTTTAACATTAGACAGATGGAAAAAGCTGTAGGAAAAATTAATTATAATGTAACTAGTTCAGCAAAAAAACATTTAGTTGGAAAAAGATCAATATATACTTCTACTAAAATCAAAAAAGGTGATATGTTTACAAAAAATAATATTAAAGTTGTTAGACCTTGCCATGGACTTGACCCAAAGTATTATAATTATGTTCTGGGCAAGAAAAGTAATCGTGATTTATCACCAGCAACAAGATTAAGTTTAGCCTATATTAAAAAATAGAAACTCTATTTATGAGAATATTAGATAGTTTAAAAAAGTATAGAAAAAATATTGCAATTATATCAGAAAAAAAAAAAATTAGTTTTTTTGATCTAGATAATTTTTCGAACGATTTAGCTGAAAACTTTGAAAAAGAAAATTTAATGTTTCTAATCTGCGAAAATAATATTGAATCTATTTTATTTTATATAAGTTCAATTAAAAAAAATTGTGTATTACTTTTATTAGAAAAAAATATAACAAATATTAACTTAAAGAATCTGATTTCAATATACCAGCCAAGATATATTTTTATAAATAAAAAAAATAGACATAAATTAAATAAGTTTAGTAAAAAAGTTTTTTATATGAATTATGTATTATTAGAAAATGAAAAAAAGTTTAAAATAAAAATTAATAAAAATTTAAGAATTTTAGTTTCGACATCTGGGACAACAGGAAATCCCAAATATGTTAAATTAACAAAACAAAACATAGAATCCAATACGTTGTCTGTCTTAAAATATTTAAAGATAAATAAAAAAGACACGACAATTACAACTTTGCCTATGAATTATGTTTATGGCCTTTCGATTATTAATACACATCTTCAGGCAGGTGCAAAAATTGTTTTAAATGAATACAGTGTTTTAGATAATAGATTTTGGTCATCATTAAGTAATAATAGAATAACTAATTTAAATGGCGTACCATATTTATATGAAATTTTAGATAAAATTAAATTTTTAGAAAAAGATTTGTCCTCTATTAAATTTTTTACACAAGCTGGAGGAAAAATGGAAAAAATAATTCAAAAAAAATTAATTGATTTTTGTTTTAAAAATAAAAAAAAATTTTTTTTTATGTATGGAGCAGCAGAAGCTACAGCACGAATGAGTTATTTGCCGTGGATTTCTGCTAAACAAAAAATTGGTAGTATTGGCAAAGTTATTAAGGGTGGAAAATTTTGGCTTGAAGACAAGAATGGAAAAAGAATTAAACAGAATAATAAAATAGGAGAATTAATTTATTCAGGTAAAAATGTTTCCCCTGGATATGCCAAAAATTATCGTGATCTTGAAGAAAATAATGATCATAATATTTTGAGAACAGGTGATTTTGCTAAAAGAGATGAAGATGGGTTCTATTATTTATTGGGAAGATCTGATAGGTTTATAAAAATTCAAGGAAATAGACTGAACTTAGAGGATATAGAGGCATACTTGTCTAGTCTTGGTATTAGATCTGTCTGCAAATTAAATAAAAAAAAAAAAATAACAATATTTATTGAAAAAAATGTAGATGAAAAGATGTTGTTAAAAAGAATTAAAGATAAAATTAGTATTCATCCAATTAATTTTTTAATAAAGAAAATTGATAAGTTTCCCATTAATAAAAATTTTAAAATTTCATATAATCATAGGATATTTAACTAGATATGGATTTTCTTGAAAATTTATTTGATAAAGATCCGTTTTTGAAAGATAAGAAAAGTAACTTTTTTAATAAAAATATTTTAAATCTAACTAAACATCATTATAAAAACTCATCTACATATAAATCCTTAATTGATAAATTTAATTTTAATTTTAAGAATCATAATAAGTTAGAAAATTTACCTTATTTACCAATTACACTATTTAAAGAACTGGATCTTGTAAGTGTTTCTAATAATAATATTATAAAAACTCTATATTCCTCAGGAACTTCCGGATCTGGTAGATCAAAAATATTTTTAGATAAAGTTAATTCAAAAAATCAAGTTAAGACATTACAATCCATAATGACAAAATTTCTTGGCAAAGAAAGACTGCCAATGTTAATTGTCGATAAAGACCCACAATCAAATATTAAAAATAATTTTACAGCTAGATCAGCAGCAATTTATGGTTTTTCTATTTTTGGAAGAAATTATACCTATCTATTAGATGAAAATAATGAAATAAATTATAATTTATTAAACAATTTTCTTAAAAAATTTCATAAAGAAAAATTCTTAATTTTTGGTTTTACAAGCTTTATATATGAAAATTTAATTATGAAAATAAATCCAAAAAAATTAAAATTTGACATGAATAATGCCATTTTACTTCATGGTGGTGGATGGAAAAAAATGGAGGAAAGAAAAATATCAAATAAAATTTTTAAAGAAAAATTATTTAAAAAATTTAAAATAAAAAATGTAATTAATTATTATGGCTTGATAGAACAAACTGGCTCTATCTTTGTAGAATGTCAAAAATGTAATTCATTTATTACTTCAGTTTATTCTGATATTTTAATTAGAGACAACAATTTTAATATAGTTAAAAATGGATCAAAAGGACTAATTCAATTACTTTCTCTTGTACCAACAAGTTACCCAGGTCATAATATTATTACTGAGGATATTGGAGCAATTGTTAAAAAAAAAATTAGCTGTAAAATTAATGCTAAGCACTTTTTGGTTTATGGTAGATCAACGCAATCTGAAATAAGAGGTTGTAGTGATGTCTAAAATTAGCAATATTACATATTTGGTAGGTTCAGAAAATTTTGAAACAAAACCCTTTAAGCCGTATAACAAAATAACTTGTGATTTTCTTATCGAATTTTCAAAAAAACTAAACCTTCACAAAGATACAAATAAAATATCTGACCTAAAAGCATTAGCTTTCTGGTGCAGAAAACAGAATATTGCAAATTTAGCTAAAAAAGGTTTATCTGAAGAAGAAAGGGTAGGACTAGGTTTGATATTTCATATTACACCCTCAAATATTGCAACTAATTTTATATATTCACTTTTTTTTGGTCTGCTTACTGGGAATTCAAATGTTGTTAAAATTTCTTCAAAAAAAACAATTCAATCAGAAATTATATGTAAATGCTTAAATCAAATTTTGAGTCAAAAAAAATTTAAAAAGTTAAAAAAAAGAGTTGTGATTGTAAGATATGAAAATAATGATAACTTTACAAAAAATATTTCCAATGAATGTGACTTAAGAATTATTTGGGGTGGGGACAATTCTATAAAATCAATAAGAAAATTTGAAATAAAACCAAGTTCAACAGATATAACTTTTTCTGATAGATCTTCGATTTGTGTTATAAATTCTCATTCTATAATTAAATTAGATAGTTTTAATATATCTATTTTAGTAGAAAAATTTTATAACGATACTTATTTAGTTGATCAAAATGCTTGTTCTTCACCCCATATAGTATTTTGGCAAGGATCAAGAGATGAAAACAAAATTGCCCAAAAAAAGTTTTGGGACCAACTTTATTTTCTTGTTAAAAAAAAATATAATTTAGAAGAAAATTCTGCGATTGATAAGTATACAATTCTTTGTAAAAAAATTAATCTTTTAAAAAATAATTGTAAATTTATAGAATATGAAAACTTAATTTATATTCTAAAGATTAAAAAACTTGTAAATAATCTCGACGATTTGAGAGGTAAATGGGGATTATTTTTTGAATATGAAACTAATGATCTAAATAAAATAAGTGATTTTTTAAACAAAAAATTTCAGACTCTCACGTACTTTGGTTTGGATAAAGAAATATGTAAAAAAATTGTAATTGGTAATTTGACAAATGGAATAGATCGTATTGTACCAATAGGACAGGCTCTGGATATAAGTTTTAATTGGGATGGTTATGATTTAAATAAATCTTTAACAAGGGTTATAGAAATAAAATAAAAATGGAATTAGATAAAAAACAAATATTAGAATATCAACAAAACCGAGATCCTTATCTTTTAATTGATCATGCTACAGAAGTTCTTCCAGGAAAAAGTGCAAAAGGTTATAAAATTTTAAAAAATGATGAATGGTTTTTTAAAGTTCATTGGCCTAATGATCCAAATATGCCTGGCATGCTTCAGGTAGAAGCATTAGTGCAAATGTGCGCTTTATCCATTCTAACTTTGCCAAAAAATAAAGGTAAGGTTGTTTATTTGGTTAAAGCAAATAATTTAAAATTTATCAAAAAAATTGTTCCTAATTCAAAGTTCGAAATTAATACAAAAATTTTATCATTTAAAAGAGGCATGGCTCACTGTGAAGGCATAGGGTCTATTGAACAAGAGATTGCTTGCAAAGCAGACTTTACTTTGATATTGCCAGATGAAATTAAATCTTATAATTTAAAATAGTTAAATATTTATGCCTATTGCATCTTCATTGCTAAACAAACCGAGATTAGTTAAAAAATTAAAAGATTTTTATGACTATGTTCAAAAAAATGATGGAAAAGTTGGGCAAAAAACTAGAGGGATTGATTTAAACTTTAACAATGCATGTAACTTAAGGTGTAAATATTGTTTTACAAATTCTCCTAAAGGAGATCATGTTAAGGAATATTTAGATATTGGCGCAATAAAAAAATTGGCTGATGAAGCTGATGAACTAGGATATTTTGAGTTTGACTTACAAGGCGGTGAGTTGCTTCTGCAACCCAAAAAATTATTTGAGGTTCTGGAGGCTATAAGACCAGAAAGATTTTACATGTACTTAACTACCAATGGATATTATTTAGATGAAGCAATGGCTAAAAAGTTAGCTGAATATAAAGTAAGTAGAGTTTCGGTGAGTATTGATAGCATGGATGAAAAAATACATGATGAAATAAGAGGTAGAAAAGATTCTTGGAGAAGGGCCATCAACGCATTAGAGCATGTTAAAAATGCAGGTATGGATCCATATTTAAATATAACTATTGGCCATTACAATGCCAGAACTAAACATTTCGAAGAACTTTTAGATTATTCAAAACAAAAAAAATATAAAACTCTTCTTAATGTTGCTGTACCATCAGGTATGTGGCAAAACGCTGAGGACATCATATGCGATGATAACGATAGGGAATATTTAAGAAAAATGAGAAAAGAATATAAAAATTTAGTAAGAAATGTATGGAATCCATTTGATAAAAATCATGAAAAGATTTTAGGATGTACAACAGTTAACAGATTGTACGTAACACCAATTGGAGATGTTTTAGTATGTCCATATGTTCATATTAAAATTGGAAATATATTTAAGCAATCTTTAAAAGAAATTATAGATTATGGTTTTAGTATTAAATATTTTAGAAATCATAGTGATTTGTGTCTGGCAGGTGAAGACAAATCATTTATTAAAAATTTTATGACTAAAAGTGGTCAAACAATTTTTAAGCCTGCTCTTGCTCAAGATATTTTTTCAAAAGAAGATTATATTTAAAGTGTTACTTAAAGATAAGACAGCTGTAATCACAGGTTCAAACAAGGGCATTGGTTTCAAAATGCTTGAAACTTTTTCTAAGAATGGTTCCAATATTGTAGCATGTTCTAGAAATTTAAATAAAGATTTTTTAGATCAAACTGAAAAACTTAAAAAAAAATTTAACAACAATATTTATCCAATCAAATTAGATTTAGAAAATGAGGAAAGTGTTAAAGAAGCCTTTATTAAAATTAATTCCTTAAATCTTGAAATTGATATTCTAGTTAATAATGCAGGAACTATTCATACAGCATTATTCCAAATGACTTCAGTAAGAAAATTAAAAGAGATATTTCAAGTAAATTTTTTTTCGCAAACAATTTTTACCCAGTATATTATTAAATCAATGATGAAAAGGAAAAGTGGAAGTATTATTTATATTTCATCTAGTTCAGCATTAGATTCAAATATAGGAAGAAGTGCTTATTCAGCTTCCAAAGCTGCCTTAATTGCGCAATCGAAAACTTTGTCTAAAGAGTTAGGTTCTTTAAATATAAGAGTAAATACCATAGCCCCAGGCTTAACCAACACTGATATGATGAAGGAAAATACTTCACAAGAAGTAATTAAAGAAGTAACATCCAATTTATCACTCAAAAGGATAGGCGAACCTAACGAAATAGCTAATCTTGCTTTATTCCTAGCCTCAGATCTATCGTCTTATATTACTGGACAAGTAATTAGAATAGATGGAGGAATGAAATGAATGAAAGTGATAAAATTAATATAACTAAAATTATTGAGTTTAAGAAAAATTTAACAAAAAATATTTTAGAAATGGCACTAAATGCGGGAGCTAATAGCTCTCATTTTGGTGGAGCACTTTCTGTTGCAGATATTATTTCTACATTATTTTCTTACAAAATGAAATTTGATTATAAAGATCCAAAATCAGAAGATAGAGATAGATTTATATTAAGCAAAGGACATGCTTGTTTAGCATACTATGCAGCCTTATGTGAAATTGGATTTATAAAAAAAGACGATTTAAAAACATTTGAAAAAAATGATAGTAACTTACTAGGTCATCCAGTCAGAAATGTTGATCTAGGAATAGAATTCTCAAATGGTTCATTAGGTATGGGCTTGTCTCTTGGTATTGGAGTGGCTCTTTCTTTAAAAAAAAAAAATAAAGCAAATAATGTTTTTGTCATTATGGGCGATGGAGAATGTAACGAAGGTTCAGTATGGGAAGCTTTGATGGCTGCTCCAAATTTTAACTTGGGTAATTTAAATTTAATTATTGATAGAAATAATTTTCAACAAACCGGAGAAAACAAAACAATAATGGATCTGGGAAATTTGAAAAAAAAAGTTGAAAGCTTTGGATGGAATACAACTGAAATTGATGGTCATAATATTAATGAAATATATAACTATTTTAAAAATATAGATAACAAGAAGCCTAAGGCTCTTATAGCAAATACTGTAAAAGGCAAAGGGTTTAGTTTTTCTGAAAATAATAATACGTGGCATCACTCAGTTTTATCAAAAGAACTTTACGATAAAGCTTTAAGTGAAATTAAATAAATAAAATTATGAAGATTCAAGAAAAAGATATTAAAATGTGGTCAGTAATAGGTTCTAGAGCAACATTTGGTATTGCTGCACTTGAAATTGCAAAAAAAAATAAAAATCTTATTACTTTAACTTGTGATGTTTCCACATCAGCTGGTTTAGATAGGTATAGGAAAATACTGCCTGATCAATATGTAGACCTTGGAATTGCTGAACAAAATATGATTGGTGTTGCTGCAGGATTAGCTAGCGAAAATTTTAATGTTATAACAACAACTTTTGCTCCGTTTCAAACAATGAGATGTTGTGAGCAAATAAAAGTTAATATTGGGTATATGAAGCAAAATATTTGTATGGTTGGTTTAGCAAGTGGTTTAGCATTGGGACCTCTTGGATTTACCCATTGTTGTATTGAAGATATTGGTGTCTTAAGAAATATTCCAGGTTTAACAATAATTTCACCCGCAGACTCATTGGAGACAGTAAAAGCTTTAAATGAAGTAATTATTTCAAAAAAACCTACTTATATAAGATTAACGGGTTCTTCAAATAATCCTATAGTTTATAAAAAAGATTATGATTTTAAAATTGGTAAATCAATTACTTTAAACAATGGAAAAGACATAACTATTTTTTCTTCAGGTGCAATGGTATATCAATGTCTAGAAGCGGCAAAGTTAATTGAAAAAAGAAACTTATCTTGCAAAGTAGTGAATATGCATACAATTAAACCAATAGACTTTGAAAGTATAGATTTAGCTTGTAAAGAATCTGATTTAATTGTTTCTGTTGAGGAACATAATATTATTGGGGGATTAGGGAGTGCTATCGCAGAACACAAAGCTAAAATAAATAATAGCCCAAAAATGTTAATTTTGGGAATTAAAGACACTTATAGCAAAGGTGGAAGTTATAATTTTTTAAAAGAAAAACATAGACTTATTCCATCGCTAATTGTAGAAGATATTTTAAAAAATTTTCAAAAGTAAAAATGGACAATTCAGAAAAATATAAAAAAACTTTTATTGAGTCCTTATCAATTGATCAATCGGTGTTTAAGGAAAGTATTAAATATAATGAAATTCCAGAGTGGGATTCTATTGGTCATATGACATTAATGTCTGGTCTAGAAGAAACTTTTAAGATTACTCTAGAAACTGATGATATTATTGATTTTAGTTCTTACAATAAAGGTAAAGAAATTTTAAAAAAATATAAAGTCTTTTAATTTTCTTCAATAATTTTGTATTCCATAGGTTTTTTTGCTTGCAAAGCAGAAGGAATAATTGTTGAAGAATAATCTCTACCATTGCAATATGAGCAGGCAGTTAAATATTCTTTCTCATAACATAAATTTTTTATTTGATCACGTAATTCTTTTATACTTAAAGTTTCATCGTTTAAATCTACCTCATCTTTAGAATTTTTTGGAATTGCTTTTAAATTTACTCCATTTGCTGAAAATGGGCACCTATAAAGTTTTCCATGTAATAATGAAATTAAATCACTATTGCAACAATTACTAAAAAGATGTTTTAATTCGGGCTCACTTTTGTTTGAGTATGGCATTATTCTTCCACAGTCTTGCCAAATAGTACATCTAGTGGTGCTATATAATAAATTTTCTTTTTTACATAATTCAACTAATTTATCATGAGCAGTTGAGCTAGCTCCATAGTTAGTAATATCTAATAAAACTTTTTTATGTCTAAGTGATTCTAAATTCTCACCTTTAGGTATAATTCTTGCATTTGTATAAATCACAATTTTATTTACTTTTTCATAAGTTGTTAGTTTATTTATAATCATAAATAACTTTTTATTCATAAATGGGTCACCTCCCAAAACTCTAAATTCGTCTAATTGATCTATACATGTCATTAGTTTATCAATATTCCTAAACATCATGTCCATGTCGCTATCTTTTGGAGAGGTGTAATATTGCATAAGATTAGAACAATCTTTGCACTTCAAAGAACACTTTTCAGTAATTTGTACATCAATAGTTTTAACAAATAACTTATCGGATTTTACATAGGTATCTTTTTTGCTCATTTCATTATAAAAATCAATTTCCCTCTTCAATTTAAGAGGCTCCATAACTGATTTTCCATCAGCATTTACAATCTTGAAATCATTCACGTCTAAATCATTGAATAGTTGTGATGAATTATAAATATTCGTAAAACCTGATTTTTTTAAAAATGGGACGATTGAACTAAAATATATATTACAAACAAATATATCTGTGTCTTTATTAAGACTAATCAACTTTTCAGGTGATATAATATCTTTTCCTTCTACTTTTAAATGATGTTTACGTACATCACTGTCACAGAAAAAATCAACATCCAAGTTATGTTTTTTTAATGTTTGCAAAGTAACCTTGCCTAAGGTTCCAGCACCATAAATAATTAAATGATCTTTTTTATTAGACTTATTTAATTTACTTTGATAATCGGCAAAATGTAGCATTAAATGATTTTGTATTTTATTATATATTTTGTGTCAATTCTATTTTATGAAAATTAGCCATTATTCAAATTCTTTTGTTACTATTAAGGAAAATAATACATTAATAGTCTGTGATCCATGGATAGGATATGGAATGGAAAATGGATGGCTATCATATCCAATTTATAAAAATGGATCTAAGCTTATAGAGAATTTGAAACCTTCATATATATATATCAGCCATTTGCACTGTGATCATTATGACAAAGTAAATTTAAAGAAATTGAAAAATAAAAATATAAAAATCATAATTAAAAATTTCAAAAATAAAAGATTAAAAGATAAAATTTTAAGTTTAGGTTTTAAAAATATTTTAGAATGTGACGAATGGAAAAAATATAAATTAAATAAAGATTTTTCAATTGCTATTATTCCACAAATAACTTCTAATTCTAGCGGCGAGCCTGATTCAATTAATTATGATCTTGATACATCAATAATCATACAATCAAATTTTTCAAAAAAAATTTTTTATAATAATGTTGATAACCCACTTAGCTCAATAGACCTTATTAAAGTTAAAAAATTTGCAAAAGAAAAATTTAAAAATAAAATAGATATTTGCTGTTTTCCAGCAGGTGCTGGTGGAGAATATCCACATTGCTTTACAAATATAAATAGGAGCAAAGAGAAAATTAAAATTATTAATTCACATATGAAAGAACTTAAAAAACAGTTAAAAGCTTTAGAAGTTAAAAATTTTTTTCATGCAGGGGGAATTTATACAGTATATGGAAAATTTTATTCATTAAATAATTTAATTGCTTTACCAAATGAAAGTCTGATTAAAAATTTATTAAAAAAATTAAATATAAATTACTTTAATATATTAGGAGGCAATAGTCTTGAACTTAAAGATGATAATTGGAATAAAGTTAAGTCAAATATTAAAAATTTACCTAATAGACAAAGTACAATTAAATATACCAAGAAAGTAAAATATTTTTATGAAAACAATATATCAAATTTTAACGAAAAAATAATCGATTTACATTTTTTAAAATCAAAAGAAAATTATTATAGAATAATAAAAAACTTTGATATTAAAAGTTCATGGCAAGTTGATTTTTATATTTACAAAAACCTTTTTTTAAACTCTCAAGCAAAGATAGATAAAAAAAAATCTAAGCTTTTTAAAAAATATTTTTTAAGTTATAAAAAAAATAATAAAAAATTTAGTCATCTTAAATGTTTTTTAGATCTATCTCTTTTTGAAGGTTTATTGACAAAAAAATACACTTGGAATCCAGCTGTAGCTGGTTCAGTAATGATTTTTGAAAGAAAACCAAATACATTTGATCCAAATTTAACATTTTCATTGAATTTTTTAAATCATAGCAATCAAAATTGATGAGCAATTTAATAGAATAATTTCTATTTTATTAAATTTAACTTTACTGGATAAATAAACTATATATACATGTTCAAAAGATGAACAGTCCAAAAAATAATAAAGAAGAATTTGAAATTTTAAGAAAGATTGCAAAAAACCCAAATTCATCTCAAAGAGAACTTTCAAAGGAACTTGGATATAGTTTGGGTAAATTAAATTATTGTTTAAAGGCATTACAAAAAAAAGGTTTGATTAAAATTAAGAATTTTAAAAATAATAAAAAAAAGATTAATTATATTTATAATTTAACTCCTCAAGGAATATCAGTAAAAGCAAAGCTAGCTATTAATTTTATGAAAAGAATGATGAAAGAATATGATAGTTTAAGAATTGAGGAAAAAGTTCCAGAAAGCAACAACTCTCTCATTGGTCATAACAGTAAAAATTTTGATGAAGAAAAGAAAGAAGAAGTTGAAGAGAATAAAACAAGAACCAAACCTCTTTTTAAAACAATTGAAGTTAATATAAAAAGAAGAACAGTAATTGTAAATGATGTATTGTCGAAATATAATGGTAAACCAATACCTAGCTGGATTGAATTAAGTATAATTGATGTCTGTAATAGAAAGTGCTCATTTTGTCCAAAAGTTGATCCAAGTATTGCTCCAGATACCTACCAAAGAATGCAGTTATCCCTAATTGATAAATTATGCAATGAATTAAGAGAGATAAAATATAAAGGATCAGTTGTTTTATGTGGCTATGGAGAGCCAATGTTGCACAAGGAGGTAAATATTATTTGTAAAAAATTATCTGAAGTTTCTTTTGTAGAAGTTGTTACAAATGGAGATACTTTAAATCCAAAAGTAATTAAAAATCTTTATGCTAATAACGTTAATAAATTACTAATTAGCATGTATGATGGTGAGCATCAAATTGAAAAATTTAATAAAATGATTTTAAAAGCAGAGGTGCCTAAGGATTTCGTTATCTTAAGAGATAGATGGTATGATTCATCAAAAGATTATGGACTTAAATTAACAAATAGAACGGGTACTATCAATATTGGTGAACAAGAAAAAATAGGAACTTTCACAAAGTGTTTTTATCCCTCGTATCAATTTTTGATTGATTGGAATGGCGATGTATTTTTATGTCCACAAGACTGGCAAAGAAGAGTAACAATGGGAAATATGATGCAAGAACATATTTTTGATATTTGGGATGGCAAAATTATG
>MDSW01203927.1_pt1 | contig 17780 bp, 26 predicted proteins | sample 811171 | NCBI WGS metagenome assembly MDSW01 (sample SAMN05326641, study PRJNA326480) | marine metagenome | isolation source: seawater | place: Atlantic Ocean: North West | collected 2012
AGAAAAAGCTTTATCCCAATGTAGATTTTTATTCAGGAATTATATTAAAAGCCATAGGTTTTCCCATTTCTCTTTTTACAGTAATTTTTGCAGTTGCAAGGACAGTTGGATGGGTGTCTCACTGGAATGAGATGATTGAAGATAAAAACTCTAAAATAGGAAGACCTAGACAGCTATATATGGGTAATAAACAAAAAGATTATCCTTAAAAACTATTAAAGATAAAGTTATTAAAATACAATTGAAAATATTCTATTTGATTTTAACTGGTGAAATGATTTTTGCATTACCTTTTCATATAAATAGATTTTTTAGACCTGCCCTATTAGATGAATTTAATTATACAAATACAATGCTAGGATATGCTTTTACTACTTATGGGCTAGTAGCCTTGATTTCGTATTTTCCTGGTGGATATATAGCAGACAGATACGATACAAAAAAGCTACTTTGTATTTCTCTAGCATTAACCTCACTAGGAGGCATGCTATTGTTATTAAAGCCTAATTTTTATTTTCTTTGCCTTATTTATGCATATTGGGGTATAACATCAATCCTTTTTTGCTGGAGTGCCTTAATTAAAGCAACACGTATAATTGGTAAGGAAAAACAAGGACTTTCATTTGGAATTTTGGAAGCAGGAAGAGGACTTGTTGCATCTGTATTATCAAGTATAGCTGTAATTATATATTCTAATTTTCTCTTAAAAAACTTTTTTAATAGTCTATTAGGAAAGGAACACTCCTCCTTATATTATGTAATATGCTTTTATTCTTTAATCACATTTATTTCAGCTATAATAGTATGGTACTTTTATAATTCAGATAAAATTTCTAGAAAAAACAATAAACATGAAAACTTTAAAAGTTCTATCATTAAAGTATTTAAGTATTATAAAATAATAATTCCACAGGCAATTATTGTTTTTACAGCTTATAGTGCTTATAAAGGCATTGATTACTACACACAATTTTTTTATGAAATTTTAAACTATAGCAAGGAACAGGCTGCAAAAACAATGAGTAACTTTTCATATTTAAGACCTCTATGTGCTATTTTGGCCGGTATAATAGCAGATAAATATAGTGCTTCAAAAAGCTCTACTTCCTTATTTTTCTTTTTAAGCTTAAGCTACTTATTTATAAGTATATTCATAAAAAATATCAATTTACAATCACTCATAATTTTAAATATTTTTATTACTATGATATCTGTGTTTTCTTTAAGAGGCATCTATTTTTGTTTTTTAAAAGAAACAAACCTACCAATTGGCTTAACTGGAATAGCAGTAGGAGTTATTTCATTAATTGGCTACTTTCCTGATGTTTATATAGGGCCGTTATTTGGAATGTACTTGGATAATACAGAATCTAATGATGCTTTTAAAAAATGTTTTCTTACATTATCCTTAATATCTTTTTTTGGTTTAATAAGCACCCTCTATATAACAAAAAAAATTAACAAGTAAATTTTATGGTTTTATAAAGCGTAATGTCATTCTATCACTTTCACCTATCTTCAAGTATTTTTCTCTGTCTGTATTTCCATGCAATTTTAAAGTTGGTAATAAATTCCAAACGCCATTTACATGATCTTTTGAATCGAGTATGTTGGAATTGATTTCAGACTTTTCTTCTAAAACAAACCCTACTTCTCGAGCATATCTAATTGCAAGTTCTTCAGTGACGTATCCTGTTTTTATCATTTGTTCAATTGTAAAATTTTTAGGTGCTCTATGCTCAACTACACCAAGTATCCCGCCTTTTTTTAATGCATTATAGGATACTTCTAATACTTCCTTCATATATCCACTTTTGAGCCAATTATGAAGGTTTCTAAATGTTAATACCATATCCACTGATTCATTATCTGCAAGCTTTACAGGAGGCATAGACAAAACAGCCATTTTTATTTTTTTAAAATCTTTATTGTTCTTGACCCTTTCTTCAAATTGTTTTCTCATATTTGCTCTCCACTCTGACTCTTTAGGATTAAAATGAGCAGCAATTAATAAACCTTTTTCTTGTAAGAAAGGAGCTAATATTTCTGTATACCATCCACCCGGTGAGTTGCCACCACTAGGTTGTAACTCTATTACTTTCATATTTTTGTTAATTTTAAAAAATGTTAGTGTTTCTAATGGATGTCTATAAATATCTCTTTTTTTATAATCACTTGTTCTAGAATTAGAATCTATCACTTCTTCTAAAGATTTGGTATATACTGTACTTATTAATAAAAAAAGTATAGAACTTTTAAAAAAAACACTTATTAGTTTCATGTAATTCATTTAAATCCTCTATTATTTATCTAAGTTTTTATTTAAATATAGCTTTCTGTATCTATATTTAGCATAAGATTTATAAAAAATATTCAAAATACTTTTAATTATAAAAAAATTAAAAAAAGCCGATGCAAATTTAAAATATTTAATTTTTCTCCATAGTACAAAAAAAGCATTCACTTCTTTATATGTGATATCATTTTCTATCACATGAAATGATCTTAGACATTCATCTTTGCTTTTATTTATTAGCTTTAATGCATTAGTATTATTACTTATATCATACCATTCCACTTTATTATCTAAACATAATTGTTTATATAATTTAATTTCTCTGCTACAAATAGGACAGTTGCCATCGTAAAAAACTTTAGTCATATAATAAGAATACAAAACAAGTAGCTAAAGTATAGCTAATTTTATATAATTAATAGAGGATAAGTATGAACAACTTTTTAAAAGTAAAATATTTTATGAATGTTTTTGGGCAAGAGGTAAAAGATGAACCAGGTTTTCCTGATGAAAAAATAATCAAACTAAGATTAGCATTAATTAAAGAAGAATTATTAGAGTTAGAGGAAGCTATAGAAAAAAAAAGTATTTTAGAAGTCGCTGATGCACTGACAGATATACTATATGTTACATATGGTGCAGGCCATGCTTTTGGAGTTGACTTAGATGCATGCTTTGAAGAAGTTCAAAAGTCTAATATGAGCAAATTAGATAAATCTGAAAAACCTATATATGATGAAAATGGTAAGGTTAAAAAAGGTCCGTTTTTTTTCAAGCCTAACCTAAAAAAAATACTAAAAATTAAATAAATTTATTAATATGTTATTATATATATATTATGCTTAAGTTTAACATAAATGAAATGAATTTATATAAAACTACTGGTAGATTTAAGAAAAATTATAATTACTTAATTAAAAAATTAAATAGAAAACCAACTTTACCTGAACTATCAGAATTTGATCATTTACACTATAATGGTATAAATGCTGTAGATGAAGCTATAATTAAAAGCCATATAAAAAAAAATAATAAGGTACTTGATATAGGTTCAGGAATAGGAGGCCCAGCAAGATATATAGCAGAGAAAACGAATGCTAAAATTTATGCCATAGAGTTACAAAAAGAGTTAAATGATATTGCGTTACTACTTACTAAAGAATATAATTTAAACAATAAAATCAGTCACATACAAGGAGATATTCTAATTCATAACTTTTCAAATATAAAATTTAATAATATTGTAAGTTGGTTAGCCTTTTATCATATACCTAATAGAACCTTGCTTCTAAAAAAACTTTATAAAATCCTTATTACAGGTGGACATTTATACACAGAAGATTTTTTTTTAAAAAAAAAAATAAATAATGAACATGAAGAAACATTATCTAAGTCCTTTCATGCTAATTACTTAGTGAATTATAAAAAGTATTTAGAAGAGTTAAAATCAAATGGTTTTAAAATATTATATCATGAAGATCTATCTAAAAATTGGACGACTTTTACTAAAAATAGACTTGAAAGTTTTAAGATTAATATTGATAAAACTCTATCTATTTATGACAAAGACACAGTTAAAAATTTACTAGATTTTTACGAGTTAGCTTATAGCCTTTTATCAAATAATATACTTGGAGGTATTAGGTATATTTGTGTTAAATAGTTATATATATAGCACTTTAATAGAGTATTACTTATCTTAATTTTAGATTCTATTATAATATTAATTTTTAATAAGAGATTTTAATCACTAAATTTTTTTTATATTACCTGCAGATATTTTTCCATTGTTTCTGGCTTCATCATAACTAACTTGATCACCTTCATCTAATTTTTCTAAGCCTGCACTTTTTACGGCACTAATATGCACAAATACATCTTTTGATCCACTTTCCGGTGTAATAAAACCATAGCCTTTAGAAATATTAAACCACTTTACTGTTCCTTTATTCATATAATTATCCTCTTTAAGTTTATAATATTAAATAATTTTTGAGAAATATTTAAACTTATAATATTATATAATATTTAAACTTAAGCAATTGTTATTTATATCAATTCAATAATCATTACTTGGATTGAATTTTATACCTTTTTCAAATGCCCCTTTTTGAGGTACATAGTTTACTTCAAGTCTAATTTTATCAGGATCCTCAAAAACAATATAATAATAGCCTGGAACCCACTCACCATATATTGGACCTCTAACAATATTAACTTTATTTATCTTTAATATTTTATAGAATTCATTAATTGCTATTTCAGACCTCATTCTGAAGCAAAAGTGATGTAAGCCAATATTTTTTTGACTAAACAATTTAGTTTTATTGAATGGTGTTTGTTGAAACAGGATACCAGTCCTTCCCCCTACATAATAAAAACTAAATCTACTACTATGTATAAGCTTTAATCCTAAAGAAGGAAAAATATTATCATAAAATTTTTTTGATACACTAAGTTGAGAAACATTCAAAGCAATATGTGCTATACCATTTATTTCCATTATGTTATTTTTTTTTGACATTTTATACAAAATTATAACAAAATTAAAAAAAATGTATTATTAAAAAAATATAGTGTATAAGTTAATATCATGCTTCAGTTGAAATATGATTAAATTAAATTAATTTATAACTTAATAATATGAATAAAGTATATTTATTTTTTTTTCTTTTATATTTTTTATGTATTAATATTAAAAGTTATTCTTTAGAAAAAATTATTGATATTAAAAATACTTGGTCTATTTCCTTTGTGGATGAAAAAAGTATAATCATTAGTGAAAAGAGTGGCAACTTATTTCTATTAAATATTAAAGAAAAAAAAATAATTAATATAAAACATAATTTAAAAGTATCCTCTTTAGGACAAGGCTCATTAATGGATGTAATATATTATGATAACAAAGTATGGCTGTCTTATTCTGAAAGAGTTGATAATAAATCAACAACCTCAGTAGCATTAGGAAAATTAAATAATAATGAAATAAGCTTTATTAATATCTTTAGAGCAAAGCCTTTATATAGTTCAACTTACCATTATGGATCGAGAATTGTCATAGATGAAGATTTTTTGTACGTTTCAGTTGGAGATAGAGGTCAGGGGATGATTGCTCAAGATTATAAGACTCATCCGGGTAGTATTATAAGAATATATAAAAATGGAAAAATTCCTAAAGATAATCCTAAATTTAATATTAAACCTAGTTGGCTTCCTGAAATTTATCAAATTGGACACAGAAACCCTCAAGGTTTAGCCTTATCAAAAAAAGATAAAAGGCTATATGCTACTAATCATGGTGCAAAGGGTGGAGATTGGTTTGGCGAGATTACCAAAGGTGGAAATTATGGTTGGAAAATTTTAGGTTGGGGGGGCAAAAACTATATAGGAACTAAAATTGGACCTCCTTGGAAAAAAGGTTTTAGTAAACCTATAAAATACTGGGTGCCATCAATTGGTATAAGTTCATTGGTAATATATGATGGCAAAGAGTTTCCTTTATGGAAAGGTAATGCACTAATTACATCGTTAAAAGATAAATCATTAAGGCGCATTATCTTTGACAAAGAAGGTTTTTTAGAAGAACAAATTTTAATTCAGGATCTTATAGGTAGGATTAGAGATATAGAAGTGCATCCAAAAAATGGCTCTATCTTTTTGTTAGGTGAAAGTTCCTTATGGAAGTTATCTGCAAAAGAGAACAGCTAAATTATTTTTTAAATAAATTAGCTATTTCAATCTTTCTTTTTTTAAAAAAAATGTTCTTAAATATTTTTTTTTTTTATCAGTTGCAATTACTTTTTCACTAATAACATTAACTAATTCATAGCCTTCTTTTCCATATTCACTTAATATTTCTTCTATTTCATAGTTTTTTTTACTTCTTATTTGTACATCGTAATCATTAAGGCTTAATTCATACTGTTTAATTCTATATTCCCATTTTTTCATATACTTTCCTTGCTATTTATTAAAAATATTGTATTAATTAATATTTTATATTCTAAGGTAGTATAAGTTATGTTCAAAAAAGATATATCAGTTTTCTTGTCAGGTGAAATACATTCAAACTGGAGGCAAGAAATAATAACACTTTCAAAAAAAGATAGTTTGCCAATAAATTTTTATTCTCCTGAAACTAATCATACCAATAGCGATGATTGTGGTGTAAAAATTTTAGGTAGTGAAGAAAGTAAGTTTTGGCATGACTATAAAGGAGCTTCAATAAATGCTATAAAAAATAATATAATAATAAAAAACTCTGATTTAGTAATAGTAAAATTTGGAGACAAGTATAAGCAATGGAATGCTGCTTTTGATGCTGGAATAGCAATTGCACTAAATAAACAAATTATTACATTGCATAGTGAAGATTTAGATCATGCACTTAAAGAGATTGATGCTAGTGCAAGTGCAGTATGCAGAAATAATGAACAAATTTTAAATATATTTAAATACATATTATTTGGTTATCTATAAACTGTTTATCAATCAACGATAATTATTAATATTTTATATTACTTATTTTGAGTAATTTAAATTATTTAAAGAAACTATTTAGTTTACTATCTCGTATGTTTAATTTTCTTCTTATTTTATTAAATTTAATGATACTTACTATATTAATAAAAAATATGCTTGTTCTCTAATAGAATTACGCGTAAATCTTATTAGTAGTTAAGTTAATGGTGATTTATTACTAAAAAAGATAAAATTAAAAGTATAGTTATAAAAAAGTTAGATAATAACTTTTCTGAGTTTTGGGCAAAAATGATAACCTTTAACGTATTAAGGAGCCAAAAACTATCCTTGGAATTAGGCTCTGCCCAAGATGCTCTTATATGTCAAGTTATAGCATGGCACCATTTTCTTTCTGCTATTAATGAAAATGTAAAAAATGATTCTACTTTTGATAACGCCTTAAGGTTATGGGAAAGTTATAAATATAAAGATACAAAAAAAAAGCTATCTGTTTCATTGGTCAGTCATTTAACAAATATACCATTTGAAACAACTCGGAGAAAAGTTAAAAAATTAGAAAAAAAAAGTTGGATCATTTATTCAAAAAAAAATGGAATAACTCTTAACCCAAATTCAGAACTCAACAAAAAAATAGTCTCAATTATTCACCCTTATGAAAAAGAGTTACTTACAGATTTTCTTGTTTCTTTTTTAACATCTGGAAAGAGTATAGACTTATAAATACTTATAGCTAATATTGTTATCAAACAAGTTAGAGGTATTATTATATCAATAAAAAATAAATCAATTAAAAAAGGTGCTATTTATGCCCTTGGAGTTCCAGTTATAGGTTTAGGACTTAGCATGTTTACATTTGGAGCTTTTTTAAATAGTTCTGGTTTTAGTCTTTTAGAAAGCTTCCTTTCAACCACTTTAGCTTTTGCATTGCCTGGTCAATTTGTTATGGCAGATACATTACTAGCAGGAGGCAGTTTAATTAACATATTTTTTGCTGTGCTACTAACTAATGCAAGGCTATTTCCTATGACTATAAGTATGATACCTATAATATATGATAAAAAAATTCCTAGATGGAAATATTATTTTATATGTCATTTAATAGCTGTTACAGCTTGGATTAACATGTTCTATTCATATAAAAGGATAAAAAAGAACCAAAGATTTGACTATTTTTTAGGGTTAGCAGGACTACTTTGGATATCGTCTATACTTTTTACAATATTAGGTTACTTATGTTCAGACTTAATTAATAAAAAGATATTGTTAGGATTAGTTTTTTTTAATCCAATGTATTTTCTTATTATGACTGTTAGTAATATAGTAAATAAAAAACTATTAATTGTTTTTTTTCTTTCAATTATCCTAGGGCCATTATTCAATTATATTAGCTCTAGCTGGGGAGTTTTATTAGCTGGGTTGATTTCTGGAACAGTAGGTTTTATGTTTTATAGAGTTAAACATGACAAATAATGATATTATTATTTTAGCCATAGTAGTTTCCTCTTTTGCTACATATCTATGTAGATGTTCTGGTGTAATATTCTCTTCAAATTTAAATGAAGACAGCTGGCTATTTGACTGGATTAAATGTATTTCTATAGGTATAATAGTATCTGTAATATCAAAAATTATTTTTTTTCCAGAAGGAATACTTGAAAGCACATCTAATGTATCAAGACTTTTATCTACTGCTATACTTCTTATAGTATATTATTATATTGGTAGAAACATCCTATTATCAGTATGTATAAGTACAGCAGTTTTCACTTTTTTAAATTACATTAAATTTTAAATATTACCTTATTTTAGAAAATTCTGTAGGAATTAATACTTCATTCTTCATATGTAATATAATATCCTTTACTTTATCTAAATAACTTATAAATTCTTTATTTTTTGATAAAATTTCTCTTCTTTTTTCTCTATCTTTATAACTATCATACCCATACAGATGAATTACTTTATTTAGTTCACCAAATTCAGTATAAAAAAAACCAATTTGATTGCCTAATATTGATACATGAGTTTCTCTTATATCATTATTATAAATATTTAAGAATTTTTTCAAAGTCGCTGGTTTAAGTATATATGTTCTCATTTCAATAATCATATTAACCTCTAATTAATTTAAATTATTAAGTTTAATTTTAAGCATGTTTAGTTCAGTTTTATTTTTTTCTAATGTCCTTTCAAAAATCTTTAACGCTATTCTGAAATTACCTTTTGCATCTTCTATATTGTTCTCTTTTAATAGTATTAATCCTTTTGTCTCATAGGCTCTTGCCCTGTATAGAGCAGATCTTCTAGTTAATTCAGATATTTGACCTGGATTGTTAGCAATAATACTTCCCATCATTGTTAAAACTTCATTATGTATCAATATTGCTTCTTGAAGTTTGTCTTGAAATCTTAAAGATAATGATAAATAATTTAATGCTTCTGCAATATCCGGATGATTTTCTCTAATTAAATCTCTTCTTACTAATATTGCGTCTTTTAAAATTAATTCTGCATCATAAAATTTTCCTATTTTTATTAATATTCGTCCTTTATTTTCCAGAAGTGTTGCAGTAGTTAAATGATTTTTTCCAAATTCATTTATTGAAAGCTCTAAAGCCTTATCATTTGACCTTAAAGCATCAATAAAATTTTTATCCTTATAAAATTTACTAGTAACTTTAAATTCATTTCTAAGTTCTACAGATTGAGAGTTTAAATAAAAACTTGTTAATATTGTAAAGAAAAATAATAATAATTTTAAAAATAACATAAATAATAATAAAAATATATGTGTGGTAGATATAGTTTATATTCTAAAGAAGAAATTTTCAATAATTTTAATATTTTAATTACACCAAATTATAATATTTCACCTGGCAATAATATACTGGTACTCAACAATAAATTACGTGCTGAATATATGTATTGGGGTATAAAATATAATTGGTTGAATAAAAAATTAATTGCTAATGCTAGATTAGAAACTATTCAAAATAAATCTTTTTATAATGATTATAAAAGGTGTATTATTATTGCGGATGGATATATAGAGTGGAAAAAAGAAAAAAACAACAATGACCCATATTATCATTATTTAAATGATAGTTTGGTATACATGGCCGGTTTATATAAAAATTCTAATGCAGTTATAATAACAATAGATAGTTATGATAAAATCTCTCATATTCATATGAGGCAACCTCTAATAATTAATAAGCAACATCTAAAAAGCTGGGTTATAGAAAAAAAAATTAATTCTATTACTGAACATAATATACAATACTATAAAATAAGTAATGCAGTAAATAATATTAAAAGCAATTATAAAAATTTACTTTTAAAAAAAAATTGATATTTTTATTAAATTCAATAGCATTAAATTGTGTTCTTAAAACCTAAATTAATATTATTATATTCATTCTTTTTGTTTTCATTTGAAAAGCTATCATACGAGATTATTATTATGAGTATTCATGACAACAAATCAATAACAACATCTAAAAAATATAAATTTAGAATATCTGAAGCAAATGGCAATTGGCAAGATAGTTTAGGAAACTATGGCAAATCTAGAATTTTATTTTATCTAGAAACAAATAACAATAAACAAACTTATATAAAAGGCTTAGGACAACTAATTGATCAAAATAATAAAAATATATGGTTTATACCTATTAGAAAAAGTGATGAGGATGCAGGTGTAGGAAAAATTGAAGTTATAGAGTCCTCTAAATTATATAATTTTTTAATACAGTCATCCTGTACATATGCTATAAACTATTTTGAAAATAGAAGTTTTTTTAAGGTTAAATGTAAATAGCTATAAATATGGATTTATATATTACCGGTGCAGGAGTTAGTTCAGAAAGTGGCATACCCACATTTAGGGGGTCTGATGGATTTTGGACAATTGGTAGTAAAAACTATACATCACAAGACATGGCAACAAGAAGAATGTATAAAGAATGTCCTGATGAATTTCTTCTTTGGTATTACAAAAGATTTGTTAAGTATAGAAATGCAAAACCAAATAAAGTACATAAATACCTAGCAAATAAATATTTAATGACTCAAAATATTGATGGACTTGATTACAAGGCAGGAAATAAAAAGTATATTTCAATACATGGAAACCTTAATAAAATTACATTGTATCATAATCAAAATGAACGTGTAGATATTAACAATGCTCCATGGGAAGATATAGAATGTGAATGTCCAGATTTAGATAATACTTTAAAGTTAAAAAATACTTTATTAGACTATTTTAAAATTTCTAAAAAAACACTTACTCCTGAAAAAATGATTTCTTTAAAACCATTTGTTTTGTTATTTGATGAATTTTATACTAATAATTATGGCTTAGCAAAAGCAGAAGAATGGATGGATAATGCTAAAAGATTTATTTTTCTTGGAACATCGTTTAGCGTAAATATAACAGCTATGGCTTTAGATAAAGCAATAAAAAAAAGAGTAGCTATTGATGTTATAGACCCTGAACCAATAAATTTAAATTTACCAAATGTTAAATATCATAAAATGACCGCCTTAGAATATATTAATAATTTAAGCGCTGGCTCTTAAAATAACCCAATATAAAGTCTTCTAGAAATACTTAAATAAAATTTACAGTTCAAAGACATTTTAAAATTTATATTTTATGACACTAATACAATTAGTTAACTTTTATCTCTACATATATTTTTATATACATAGGATAGCCTTTCTATTTCAGTAATATAATATTTTTTACATCTATTTAACTCTTCTCTAGTAAAGTTTTCTCCTGATTTTTGCATTAAACAATTTTTATAAGCTTTTGTATTTACATTTATTACATTAACTAAGGTTGCACAAACCTCAGTTCTTTCATCAGAAAAACTAATTTTAGAGTATAAAAAAAATGATAAAGTAACTACTTTTAACAATAATACATACATTTAATATTTGAACCTTAATATTTTTACTTTACATTATAATAATAAAAAATTAAATATTTAAAATGTTTAGAGTGGAATTTAATAAATTAGGAATAGCAAGTGAAGAAATATTTATAAACGAGGTTCCCTCGATTAAGAATATAGCTGATAATGAAATATTAATAGAAATTTTGCTTTTTCCGATTAATCCTGCAGACTTATTATTAGTTGAAGGCAAATATTCAAATAAACCTAAAATGCCATCTACAATAGGTGCTGAGTGTATTGCTAAGGTTAAAAAAGTAGGGAATAATATAAAAAATTTTAAGGAAAATGACATTGTAATGCCTTTAGTAAGAGACAACTGGGTAGAAGAAAAAATAGTATATGAAAATGAAATCATTAAACTACCTTCTAATATTGATTTAATTCAGGCATCTATGCTTAAGGTAAATCCAGCTACTGCATATTTAATGTTAAACAATTATATTAAAATAAATAATGGTGATTATATTTTACAGAATGCTGCAAACTCTGGTGTAGGCAACTACGTGATACAGCTAGCCAAAATGTATAATATTCGCACCATTAATTTAATAAGAAGAAAGGAAGTTAACAATTTATTAAGTGAAATTGGGGCAAGCCATATATTTAACATAGATCTAACTATTGAAGAAAGAGATTTTATTAAAAGTTTAAAACCTAAGCTATTTATTGATGCAGTAGCTGGAGCACAAGTTAATAAAGTTGCCTCCTTGCTTGCAGACAATGCAACCATAATAAATTATGGTTTACTAAGTGGAGAAAATATTCAAATAAATCCTCACAATTCTATCTTTAAAAATATAATGCTTAAAGGTTTTTGGCTTAGTTTATGGCTAAATAAGATGAGTATGAAAGAAAAGCAAAGCCTTTATTTATATTTATCTGAATTGATTATTAAAAATAAAATATATACTAACGTCCAAAAAATATTTCACATTAAAGATATCAAGAATGCTATCAAATTAGCATCGAAATATAAAAGAGATGGAAAAATACTAATATCTGCCTCTAACGAATTTTTACAAAAATAGATTTGTTAAGTTAGGTGCCCTAATACCTTTTGTGCACTAGAGACATCAAAAACTCCTGGCTTTTCAATAAAAAGTTTTTGAACTTTCAAACCTGTAAGAATCATAGCAAACCTTTGTGACCTTATACCAAGAGAATACATAGCCCCATCAAATGTTAAACCTATTGCTTTAGACAATGTAGCGTTACCATCTGCTAAAAAAATAATATCATTTCCAGCCTTATTAGCATCACACCAAGCTTTCATAACAAAAGGATCATTTACTGATAAACACACTATTTCATCAACTTTTTTTTCTTTAAATGCATTAGCATAAGTTATAAACCCTGGTAAATGTTTTGCAGAACAGGTAGGAGTAAAAGCTCCTGGAACTGAAAATAATACTACCTTTTTATCTTTTGGGTGCATTAGTGAGTGATCTGCAAATAAATTGCTTAACTTAATTTCTTTTATTTCATCCTTCACTATTGCCTTGATTAATACATCGGGTAAATTATCTCCTTCTTTGATAATTTCAGTCATCTGTTAAACTCCTTAATAATAATTGATTATAATTAAAATAACTTATATTTCTATATTATTATTATGTATTTAAATAAAAATAAAAAAAAAATTATTGAAAAAGACTTAATATTATTAGGTGCAGGTCATTCTAATATAGAAGTACTAAGATATTTTGGTAAAAACCCTTTAAACGGAATACGTATTACCTTAATAAATAATACTTATACCTCTACTTATTCAGGTATGATACCTGGGTATATTCAAGGTACTTACGATTGGGATAATATAAATATTGATTTGGTAAAACTCTGTGGCAACTATAATCATAGGTTGATTATTAGTGATGTTTATAAAATTGATGTTAAAAAAAAGTTTGTTTATTTAAAAGGAAGACCTGAAATTAATTATGATTATTTATCTATTAATTTGGGAATAAAATCTGATGACAGTAAGATTATAGGTGCTAGCGAGCACTGCCTAAAATTAAAACCCATATCTTTAATTAAAGATAGTATTAATAAGGTTTTAAACTACAATAAATCAGATAAAAATAATAACATAGTTATTATTGGCGCAGGAGCCGCTGGAGTAGAAGTCTCATTAGCAATAAGGGAAAGATTAAGGCAATTTAATATTAACAGTAAAATTACTTTACTATCAAAAAACTCTTCTGTGCTTAATGGATTTAATAATAATGGTAAAATTATAGCTAAAAATACATTAAGAAAAAATAATATTCAGATTAAAACTAATTCAGAAGTTATTAAGGTAACAAAAAACTATGTTTTTGTAAAAAGCGGTGAAAAAATATTTTGTAAATTACCTATTTTAGCTACCAGTGGAGCTCCTCTTGAACTTCTAAAAAGGTCTAACCTTCCATTAAATAGGGATGGAAGCATAAAAATAGAAAATAACTTATTAGTAAGTGAAATAAGTGATGTATTTGCTACTGGAGATATTTCTAGTATTAAAAGTTTTAATGTTCCTAAAGCAGGTGTTTTCGCAGTAAAGCAAGGAAAAGTTTTAGCGAGAAATATTAAGTTGCTAATTTCAAATAAATTATTGATAAAATATAATCCTCAGAAAACATACCTTTCTTTAATAGGATTACCTCATAAAAAAGCTTTGGCAATAAAGTCATTTTTTTCTTTAGAAGGTAAACTGTTATGGAAAATTAAAAAATTAATAGATAAAAGATTTATCCAAAAATATTCATATAATAAGTCTGTAAATTCTAAAAATAACAATTTAAATTTTGTAGAGCCATTCTTAAATAGTATGCAATGTAAAGGTTGTGCAAATAAAATACCTCATAATGTACTTAAAGAAGTTTTTCAAGAAAATATAAATAGTGGCGCTTTTGATGCAGATAAAGTGCCTAAAATTAATAACCTTTATCAAACAACTGATATTATATCTTCTATAATAAGTGATCCTTTTGAATTAGGAAAAATAGCTGCTAAACATGCGCTTAATGATATATATGCTGTAAATGCAAATCCCTTATCAGCACAAATGATTGCAAGTCTTCCGCCTGCATTAAGTAAAATTAATAAAAGAGATCTATTTCAACTTAAATCTGGTGCTGATGTCATAATGAAAAAATCTTTATGTAAAATAAATGGTGGACACAGTTATAGTAATAATGACGATCAGATTTATTTAGGGTTTTCTATAATAGGAAAGAAAAATAAATATATTAAGGTAAGAAAAATCAAATATGCAAAATTATACCTTACAGGAAAGATTGGATCTGCTCTTGTTTTATCAGCCATAGACAAAAAAGTAATTAATGGCTTCTATGCAGAAGAAGTTATTAATCAAATGAGAAGTTCTAATTTTGAAACTTTTAAGATATTCAACAAATTTAATTTAGAATATGTAACAGATATATCTGGATTCGGACTAGCTATACACGCAAATAATTTACTATTAAGACATTCATCACTAAAAGGCTTCGAAATTTCACTTAATAAAATACCCTTATATGAAGGAGCTAGATTAGCATTACATGAAAATATAAAATCAAGCCTAAATGATGCTAATAGATCTAGTATTATCAATAGCTTAAATATAGAATATAATAAAATTAATAAGAAAATATTAAACTGCATTTTTGATCCCCAAACTGGAGGTGGGTTTCTTTTTATTTTAAACAATTCTGATAAGAAAGTTTTAAATGAGTTAGATAAAAATAATATTAATTATTCATTAATTGGTAAAGTAAAGAATTTAAATAAAAAAATAAAAATAATATAATGACTATAACTTATATTAAAAATTGGGAAAATATTAATTTTGACGAAATTATTGATGTAAGAAGCCCTTCTGAATTTAAATTAGATCATATTCCTACATCCATAAATATGCCTGTTCTAAATGATAATCAAAGAGCATTAATAGGTAAAATATATAAAAAAGAGAATGCTTTTTATGCAAAAAAGATTGGAGCTACATTAATTTCTAAAAATATTGCTGAGAATATTAATAAAAAGTTATTAAGTAAAGCTGGCAACTGGAAACCATTAATTTATTGTTGGAGAGGAGGTCAAAGATCTAAATCTTTTGCAACTATATTGTCTGAAATTGGATGGAGGGTATATATTTTAAAAGGTGGCTATAAATCTTACAGGACAAATATTATTAAAAAAATTAATAACATAAGCAAAAAGAAAAAATTTATAGTTATACAAGGGCCTACTGGGTGTGCTAAAACAAAAATATTACAATACTTAGAAAAAAATGGTCATAACGTATTAGATTTAGAAGGATTAGCTAATCATAAAGGGTCTTTATTAGGATATATACCTAATAAAACACAACCTTCACAAAAATATTTTGAAAGTTTAATTTATTTTAAATTAAAAAAGTTAAATAAAAATGAAAAAATTTTTATCGAATCTGAGAGCAGTAAAATAGGAAATTTGTTTTTACCTAATGTTATATTAAATAAAATTAAGACATGTCCTGCTATTGAAGTAAATGCAAAAATAGAGGCAAGAATAAGTTTTTTACTTAAAGATTATAAGACGTATATAAAGCAAGAAAATAGTTTTTCAAAATTATTTTCTCATGCTAAACATAAAGTAGGAGATAAAATAGTAAAAAAATGGATGCAATCTTATAAAAAAAAAGCCTGGAAGGAATTAGCCAATATGCTAATTATACAATATTACGATTTACTTTACTCACACAAGCTTAAATCAAAAACAAATAAGATATTGAAATCCTATTACTTAAAAAGTTTAACACCAAGATCAGTAAAAATTTTCTGCGAAAAACTAAAAGTTGATTTAAATATTTATTAAAAAAAAATATATATCTATGTTAAACTAATTTTATTTTTTTACGTAAAAAGTTTATGGATAAAATACATCATATTGCAATTGAAGTTAATTCTATTGAAGATTCAATAAAATGGTATAAAAAGCATTCTAAATGTGAGGTTTCTTACGAAGATAAGACGTGGGCTTTATTAAAATACGAAAATATTTCACTAGCATTAGTATTGCCCAATTCACACCCTCCTCATATAGCATTTGAAAAAAATAATGCTGAAAAGTATGGAAAACTAAAACTTCATAGGGATGGAACTTCCTCCGTTTATATAAAAGATCCTTCTAATAATGCTGTAGAAATGCTCAAATCTAAAAAGTAATGCGAAGGAAACTTTCAGATATTGATATATCAGAAATAATAGAACAAGCATGGTGCGATAAAACTAGCTTTGATGATATTTTTCATCAACTAAGTATGAATGAAAATGATATTAAAAAAGTACTTAGAAAAAATTTAAGAAAAAGAAGCTATTTGCATTGGAGAAAAAGAATAAGCAAGATTAAACAGAATAAAAACTTATAATCCTTTAATAAAAACTTCATACTCTTGGGGTGTTTGCAAACAACAGGAAGTAAACTTATATTTATCTTGAATAGCTTTGTCTAATCTATAATCATTACTAGACTGCTGCAAAAACATAACACAATCTACTGGGATAACTGTGTATGCACCTACCTTAAAGGATTTACCTTTTACTACAATATCCTTAACATATAAATCATTTGATTTATATGTGTAATACAAGCTACCATCTAAAGTTAGCACCATACCTTCATCTTTATTAGTATCAAGATTATCACCACTAAAAATATGTGTGAGTATCACTTTAGTAGTATATTTAATATTATTTTTTTTAATCTCTTTCTTAAAATCATTAGGCATCAATGAGAATGCTTTATCTGTTGGAGCATATATAGTAGAAGAAACAGTATTATTAACAAGAGCTAAAAATAATGGGTTTTTTTCAAGAATACTAGCAAAAACTTTATGATTACCTGTTTCGTTGAGCTTTTTAATTAAGTTTGTATCCTCAGCATTAACAATATTCTTAATAAAAAATAAACATAAAAAAAAGATCAAAAATAATTTTCTGATAGTTAATTTATTAATAATCATATTTCAAATATAACCTATTACTCTATTCAAATAAACAATACACACACAC
>MDSW01166161.1_pt1 | contig 17774 bp, 15 predicted proteins | sample 811171 | NCBI WGS metagenome assembly MDSW01 (sample SAMN05326641, study PRJNA326480) | marine metagenome | isolation source: seawater | place: Atlantic Ocean: North West | collected 2012
AGCAATGTATGAAATAATTGACCATTCTAATTATATTATTTTTAGATTCCTTGTAAAAGATAGTGATAGAAATATTAACTATGTTCTATGTGATAAAAACACCAATCAATGCATTATTTTTGATCCATTAGATAGGGATGGAATAGAAACTATTTTGACAGAAAACAACTTAGTTCCTAAATACATTTTTAATACTCACGCGCACCCTGATCATATAAAATTTAATGACTTCTTCTTAAGGAAATACAACTGTAAACTTTTAGCTCATATTGACTGTAAAGAATTATTTGAGTTCAAGTTCAACGATGTATTTGAGAATGATTTAATTAAGCTTGGGAATCTAAGTTTAAAAGTTCTTCATACACCTGGGCATTGCCACGAACATGTGTCATTGATTATTGATAATTATCTCTTTTGCGGAGATTCTATTTTTAATTGTGGCGTTGGAAACGTTCTTTTTAGGGGAGATATATCGTTACACTTCAGAACAATTACGCATAAAATTAAAAACTTCCCTGACGAGTATTTATTGTTGCCTGGACATGATTATTTATATAATAATATTTTATTTATAGAGTCTTTGTTAAATGATACATTGAACGATGAACTTGCTTTATTAAAAAAAAATAATAATGAGGACTCCCTTTCACCTCTTTTGGACATGGATTTTGAAAAAAGAAACAATCCTTTCTTAAAAATCGATGAATTTTCATACCTTGATCATCTGAAGAAGAAGGATTTATTTAAAGATGAGCAAATTGAGTTTAGATTTAAATTATTGAGGCAATTAAGAGATGAGCATTAAAACTGAAAAAAGTGAAATTTTTTCAATTCTTGATGATTTAGCATTAAAGAAAATACTTTTAATGGATGGAGGCATGGGGACAATGCTTCAAAAGTATAAATTCGAAGAACCAGATTACAGGGGAAAAATTTTCGATAAGCATCCTGTCGATTTAAAGGGTAATAATGATGTCTTAAATATTACCAAGAATGAAGCAATTAAAGAGGTGCATAAAAAATACATATTATCAGGTGCTGATATTATCGAGACTAATACTTTCAGTGCTACTACGATAGCGCAATCAGATTATTCGCTTGAGAATTATATTAAAGATATTAACTATAGTGGTGTTAAGGCAGTGAAAGATGCAATCATAGAGACAAAATCAGATGTTAATAATAAAAAAATATTTATTGCTGGCGCCCTTGGCCCTACAAATAGAACCGCTTCAATTTCACCTGATGTAGAAGACCCTGGAGCTAGGAATACTTCTTTTGATGAACTTGCCGAGGCTTATTATATGCAAGCGAAGTTTTTATATGAAGCAGGCGTAGATATTCTTTTGCCTGAGACAACTTTTGACACACTTAATTTGAAGGCAGCTATTTTTGGTATTAAAGAATTGTTCAAAGAAATATCTTTAGAGATACCAATTTTTTTATCTGTTACTTTCTCTGATAAATCTGGTAGAACCCTATCTGGACAAACAATTGAAGCATTTTGGGAGTCTATAAGACATGCTAATCCATATGCAGTTGGTATGAATTGTGGGCTAGGGGCATCATCTCTACTTGATTATATTAAGACACTTCATAATGTTTCAGACACCAAAATTTTTTGTTACCCTAACGCTGGCTTGCCAAATCCGCTTTCTGAGACAGGTTATGATGAAACACCAGAGATGACAGCTAAAGATATTAAAGTATTTGTAGAAAACGGACTCCTAAATTTTGTGGGCGGTTGCTGTGGAACAACTCCTGACCATATTTCAGCTATAGGAGATGTAATTAAAGCTTATAAGCCCAGAGTTATTAAAGAAAAAAAAGAGTTTACTAGTTTTAGTGGTTTAGAAATGTTGAGGAAAGATGATATTAATTCATTTTTGTTAGTAGGGGAGAGAACCAATGTTACTGGCTCACCTAAATTCTCAAGACTAATCAAAGATGGTAATTTTGAGGATGCTCTAGAGATAGCAAAACAGCAAGTTGAGAATGGAGCACATATAATTGATATAAATTTTGACGAAGGTTTAATAGATAGCGAAGAATGTATGGAGAAGTTTCTTAAACTAATTGCTGCAGAACCTGATATATCTAAAGTACCCATAATGATAGATAGTTCAAAATGGTCTGTAATTGAGTCAGGCCTAAAGTGTATACAAGGTAGAGGAATAGTTAACTCAATTAGTTTAAAAGAAGGCGAAGAATCTTTTCTATTCCAAGCAAGAAAGATTTTAGAATATGGAGCATCTACAGTTGTCATGGCATTTGATGAGAAAGGTCAAGCTACAGAAATCAAGGATAAAGTTAGAATATGCAAGAGAGCATATGATTTACTAGTTAATGAAGTTGGTTTTAAGCCAACGGACATAATTTTTGATTCAAATATTCTTACTATTGCTACTGGAATTGATGAGCATAGAGATTATGCAATAAACTTTCTAGAGGCTGTTAAATTAATTAAGAATGAGTGCCCTGGAGCTCTAACAAGTGGTGGCGTTAGTAATTTATCCTTTGCTTTCAGAGGTAACAATAAAGTAAGGGAAGCTATTCATTCTGTGTTTTTATATCATGCAATAAATATTGGATTAGATATGGCAATAGTTAATGCTGGTATGTTAGAAGTTTATGAAGAGATTGATAATGAGCTGCTTAAGAAGGTTGAAGATGTAATTTTCAACAAAAGGGATGAGGCTACAGATAGCCTTATTGATTATGCAAATAAATTAAATTCTAATGATTCATCTAGTGAGAAAGAAGAGACTTGGATGAGTTTCGACTTAGAGAAAAGAATTGCTCACCAGGTTATAAAAGGTATTACAACAAACATTGAGAACGATGCCGAAGAAGCAAGACAGAAATACAATTCACCTCTAGAGGTTATTGAAGGGCCACTAATGGATGGCATGAAAGTTGTAGGCCAACTTTTTGGTGAAGGAAAAATGTTCCTGCCACAAGTAGTTAAAAGTGCTAGATCAATGAAAAAGGCAGTAAATTATCTTGAACCTTTTATGGAAGAAGAAAAGACTTCATCATCAGCAGGAAAGATGTTGATTGCCACAGTCAAAGGAGATGTGCACGATATAGGGAAGAATATAGTTTCAGTAGTTGCAAGGTGTAATGGATATGAAGTTGAAGATATGGGCGTTATGGTATCTTGCGCTGATATTGTTGATAGAGTTAAGCAATTTAAGCCTGATATCATAGGAATGAGCGGGTTAATAACTCCATCTTTAGATGAAATGATAAATAACGTTAAAGAGTTTGAGCAAAATAATATTAAGCTTCCAGTATTAATAGGAGGAGCAACAACTAGTAAGGCACATACTGCAATAAAAATATCACCAAACTATCAAAACGAGGTAGTAGTACATGTTCCAGACGCTTCGCTAGTAGTTGGTGTTTGTAGAGATTTGCTAAATTTAAAAGAAGGAAAAAGCTATAAGAAGAAAATTGTCGAAGAACAAAAAGAGTTTGCAGAAAATTACAATAAAAACAAGTCATTAAAGTTTATACCATTGGAGGAAGCTAGAGAAAAACGTTTAAAATTAAACTTTAAGGATTTAAATTACAAAATAAAAGATTTAAATTTAAAAAAATGGGATTTTGATATAAACGAAATTGTTAATTATATTGATTGGTCCCCTTTTTTTTGGACATGGGAATTAAAAGGAGTTTACCCAAATATATTTAGGAACAAGAAATATGGGAAACAAGCAAAAGAACTTTTTAATGATGCTAATAAAGTTTTAGAGATTATTATAAATGAAAAAATCTTGCAATTAAGAGGAGTTTCAAAAGTTTGGAATGCAATAAGTGAAAACGAAGAAGTGCATCTTTACGATAAGAAATTTAATAAAAAAGTTGATTCCCTGCTATTCTTGAGACAACAGGTAGACAAAGAAAGAGTCTCTGAAAACTATTATTCATTGTCAGACTTTATTTCACCAAATAAAGCAGATAAGGATATTATTGGCTCTTTTGTTGTAACCGCTGGGTACGACGTAGATGAATATGCATCAACTTTTGAGGCGAAAGGTGATGATTATTCATCAATTCTAATAAAGTCCATTGGTGACAGGCTTGCCGAAGCTTGTGCAGAATTCCTTCATAGAGAGATTAGAATAAGTAATGGAGAAGAAGAGGAATTTGACCTAACAAAATTAATCAAAGAGCAATATAACGGGATTAGGCCAGCACACGGGTATCCATCGTTTCCTGATCATTCAGAAAAAACAAAAATATGGTCACTTTTAGACGTAGAAAAGAATATAAATGTATCATTAACTGAGAACTTTGCGTTAAATCCAGCTTCATCAATTTGCGGTCTTTATTTCTTTCACCCTGAGTCAAGATATTTTAATTTGGGAAAAATAAGCAATAGCCAATTTAATGAATATTCAACTAAAAAAGAATTTAGTGTTGAAAAAATGAGAAGCGTCTTACAAAATAACCTTATAGATTAAATGAATATAAAAAAAATTTTAGAAAAGAAATTAATAAATTCAGATTCAACAGATCTTTGGTTTGATTCTATTGATTCAGCTCAACAAATAGTTAATGCTAATTTTTTAAGCGATAAAGATTTAGAATTAATTATTCTGAATTCAAATACAATTAATTCATTTAACAATTTAATAAGTTTGATTTATTTAGAATCGAAGAGACCAAACTTAACCGTTAAATCATTTGATAAAATTGTTCAATATTCTCAGGGTCTTTCTTATGATGGAAGAGCAAAAAAAGCTACAATTGTTGAATATCCAATATCTTCATGGATTGATTCTATAGAGATTGTCTCTAATTGGCTAAAGGAAAACTCTTTAAGGGCGGAATTTGAGCATATTGTTGATTATATTGCTTGTTCAACAGAGGAAATTAATTTAACATCTCACGAGTCAGATTTAACATCACTAGTATCTGGTTTTTTAAAGGACTATGGTTTTAATAATTCATTTGAGCTGTAATCTTCTTCTTTTTTCAATTTTTTTATATATCTCTAATTTCTCTATAAAGCAAAGAGTTTTCCATTCGCTTATTTCACTAATAGATCTAAAACAACCAGTGCAATAACCATTTTTATTCTCACATTTATCTATGCAAGGAGATAATAATTTCACTAGACTCTTTTCTTTAGCTCGTTCAAAATTTTTTTATATTTTTTTATAAGTTGATTTCTTGTTACGATTCGGGTCAAATTCAAATCCTCACCTTTTTCTTTAAGTGCAGTCTGAATATGAGGGTAATATCCCAACGAGGCTTTACCAATTAAAAATTTTTGTATTTGTTCGGTTAAATTAAAAGACAAATCAACAATAAGAACGTCTATTTTTTCTTCGCAGTCCAACTTATCAAGAATCCCTATGCTGTTAATATGTATTATTCTGTCCTCTAAGGAAGATAAAGATTTTATCTTAGAAAAAAAAATCATATCTTTGGTTACAACTGGTATAATCATATAAATCTTCCTTATTATGAGTATGAGAAAATATAACACAATTTCCTTCGACGCAGCTGACACGCTCTTCTATATGCCGAAAGGACTTGGGAATAGCTACTATGAAGTTTTAAAGAAATACAAAACACACCATGACCCTAAAGCCATATCAAAGTCTTTTAAGAAGCTTTTTGTAAATAGAAAAGGGCTCCATTTTAATGGAATTACAGGTGATGATTTATATATAGCGGAGAAAAGTTGGTGGTATGATTTAGTTAGAGAGATTTTTACTGAACTAGGTATGTTTGACGAATTTGATAAATATTTTGATGAATTATACGAATATTTTGCAGATGAAGCTTGGGAAGTTTATCCAGACACAATTGAAACACTCAGTAGATTAAAAGAAGCAAATTACAACATAGTTATTACTTCTAATTTTGATTCAAGGATATACAGAGTTTGTAAAAAGTTTCATATAGATCAGTTTATTGACTATTTTACTATTTCCTCCGAATCTGGATTCTCAAAGCCTGATAAAGAATTGTTTTATATGTCTTTAAAGAAAGTTAGCAACAAACCTAGTGAATCTGTACATATAGGAGATAATTATAATCTTGATTATATCCCTAGTTCTAAAATTGGAATGAAATCAATACTCATCGATAGAGAAAATTTATTTAAAAATCGAACTGATATTTGTAGTAGTACCGATTTTGCTGGCATCTTTGAGGTTCTTGATGAATATTAATCCGAATTTCCTAGCTTTAATTGTTGCGGCACTTTGGGGACTAGCTCCAATATTTGAAAAGATGAGTCTTCAAACTATGAGCCCAATCTTTATTCTTAGTGTAAGATTTTTCCTTGTTACAGCTCTTTTGGTTCCCTTTTTTATATCAACCAATCAAGTTTTAATGCTGCCAGAATTAAATATTAAGAACATGCTTCTTATTTTAATTCCTGGTCTTCTTGCAGTTCTAGGAATTTTTCTATATTTCAATGCTCTTTCTGGATCTTCGGCTTCAAAGATTGTCCCACTTACTGCGATATACCCACTCTTTACTTGTTTCTATGCATATATATTCTTAAAAGAAGACTTTACTACAGAGAAAATAATAGGAACGATTTTAATAGTAGTAGGGGTTTTTATCCTTAATTATAGAGATTATATTCAAAACTAAGTATTTTAATTTGTTAACTTTTAGTATCAAGAAAACTATAAGGGATAAAGTTGATTCTTTCCTCAGTCGACATTTTCTCACCTTTCAATGCTGAATCAACAACTTTTTTAGTAATTTCAGTTTGTTCGCTAATTAAATCAAAAAACTCATCGCATTGTTTTTGCGTAAAACTATAGTTAGTAGTATTAATGATCTTTCTTAAGCTAATAAAAGCTAATACTAATTTATGTTTTCTAGCATTACCTAATCTTTCAAATGATTCTTTCCTATCTCTTTTTCCCATTATGTCCTCAAATTTGTAAATATTATAGTAATAACTTAGTATAAAAACTAAATATACTAAATGTCAAGCAAAATATGTAGATAATTAAGAATATAAAAGAAACTAAAATTTTTTAGTAAACCTATTATTTGAATTTTAAAAAGGCTTATTTGTTATTTAATAGGCTTGCCATTTCAAGGGCAAAATAAGTAATAATAGCGCTAGCTCCAGCCCGCTTCATTGATTCGAGGGATTCTCTCATGACACTATCGTTATTAATATAACCTTTATCAGCCGCGGCCTTTATCATTGAGTATTCACCGCTAACTTGATATGCCACTATTGGAAGCATTGAGGCCTCAGAGGATGTTTTTATTACATCAAGGTAGAAAGAAGCAGGTTTGACTATTAACAAATCGGCACCCTCAGCTTCATCAAGTAGAATCTCTTTTATGGCTTCCCTGTAATTTTTTGGATTAATTTGATATGATTTTTTATCACCATTTTTTAGTTCTGACTTCAAAGCCTCTCTGAAAGGACCATATAGTGAAGATGCAAATTTTGCAGCGTATGACATTATAGCTGTATTGTGAAAGCCCTTTCTGTCTAGGGCTTCTCTTATTTTTGCTACACGGCCATCCATCATATCTGATGGCGCAACAATATCTGCTCCAAACTCAGCATGTATACAAGCCTGTCTACATAAAATTTCTACAGTCTTATCATTTAATATCTCACCATCTTTAAGCACACCATCATGGCCATCTGAGTTGTATGGGTCAAGTGCAACATCAGTAATGATAAGAATTCTTGGAAACGCTTTTTTTATTGCTCTAATTGACTTGGGTATTAAGCCTTTTTTATTTAAAGCTTCTTTTCCTAAGGGATCTTTTAGTTTTTCATCTACAGCTGGGAAAATTATTATTGCGTTTATTCCCAAGTCTATTGCAGATTTTATATCTTCCAACTGTTTATCTAGAGTTTTCCTATGAATCCCAGGCATAGAGGGTACTTTTTCAACCTTATTCTTACCATCTATCAAGAATATTGGCATTATTAAATCATTTACGGAGATACTTGTTTCCTCTACAAGATTTCTTATATTCTCGTTCTGTCTTAATCTTCTACCACGAATAAACATAGATTTTTATTATATTATCTTTTGATACCTTTTAAAAGCTAAATTATAACTTCCTTTAATTGGTAAAAAGATATATGATAAAGCCATATGAAAGAAAAAAAGCTTATTATTTTTGATTTTGATGGGGTTATCTATAATTCCGAGGAACTTCATTTTAAATCATTCAATTTTGCTTTGCAAGATTTAGAGAAAACTATAACAAGAGAAGTTTACTATGCCAAATACTGTTCGTTCGATGACGAAGGCTTCTTTAAAGGGTTTTTAAAAGATAATAAAATTAATTTTCAAGATGAACTTATCAATGATCTTATAAGTAAAAAGCATGAATATTTTGATGCAAATTTTGATAACGAGACATCAATATATGATGATTGTGTTGATCTAATCAAGGTTCTATCAAAATCATTTATACTTGCAATTGGATCTGGTGCTAGAAGAGAAGAAATAGTAAGGATCTTAAAAAGAGAGAATTTATTAGATGTATTTGAGGTAATTGTCTCTTCTGATGAGACTACATACCCTAAGCCTAATCCAGAAACATATCTCATGGTTCTGGATGGTGTTAATGAAACATATCAAGTATTACCTGAAGAGTGCATAGTTATTGAAGATACACCAAAGGGTGTAGACTCAGCAATATCATCTGGTATGAAATGTTTTGCAATTACTAATTCCGTTTCCTCAACAGAGCTTTCAAATTCAGATAAAGTCTTCACTAGCTATAAGGATATAACTATCGAAGAAATAACTCAGATATAAGTCAGGACTCGTGAATCAAAGTTTTTAATACTATGTCTGCGGACTGATAAAACTCTTTCAAAATGAGAGTCTCTTTCTTTGTATGAAAATCTCTCATACCAGTACCAAGGTTAATAGTTTCGATACCGTTTTTTACAAAGAAATTTGCGTCTGCTCCTCCACCCGTTTCAACCAAGTTTATTAAATAATTACTGGATTTACATACTTTAAGTATTTTTCTAATTATAAATGCATTTTTTGGAATACTAATTGAGTCATAAATTCTTTCCTTCGTAAATTTAATTCTAACTTTGTTGTTAAGTTTTTTGTATTTTTCCTCTACATTTTTAATTATTTTTTTTATTTTGTTTATCTCTTTTTCAATTGTTGACTCGCTATGACTCCTTATTTCACATGATATAACTGTCTCGCCTGGAACAATATTAATAGCAGAACCACCATGTATTTTTCCAATATTGATAGTAGTACCTTTATTAATTCTTCCTGTCTTCATTTTGGTAATGATCTCTGCTGAAGCAATTATTGAGCTAATTCCTAATTCTGGATTAATACCCGAATGTGATTCTACTCCATAAATTTTTATTGAGAAATAGTCAGAGGCAGGACCTTTGAAAACTAATCGTTCAGGGCTTGTGCTATCTAAGACTATACCTTCTTTAGCTTTTAATAGCTTGTAATCAAGGTACTTGGCTCCTAAGAGACCTATTTCCTCACATGTCGTTATAGCAGCTTCTATATTATAATGGTTTACTTTATTTGTCTTTAGTGTTTCTAAAGTTTCTAGTATTATCGCTAAACCACTCTTGTCATCTGCTCCAAGAATTGTATCTCCGCTGCTTACAACTGTTTTATTTCTAACTATTGGTTTGATATTGTTTCCAGGAACTACAGTGTCCATATGCGATGACAACAATATCGTTGGAAGCGACCTATTATTATTTAGTTTTGCAATTATATTTCCATGATTAGATCCAGTTTTATTTTTGGAGTTATCTATTACAAAAGGGATATTTAATTTTTTTAATCTCTTTTTTATATATTCAGCAACTTGTATCTCATTTTTAGACTCGCTATCAATTTTAACAAGTTCAATAAAAGTTTTTAAAAGTTTGTCTTTATCCAATAACATATTAAAAATTCCTTGGTCTTCCTTTAAGAGAGAGCGAAGCCTCTAAAATTATTTCAGAAAGAGTAGGGTGTGGATGAATGGTTTTTGCTATAGAATCAATGGACAAATTATTTTGCATTAAAAGTGCGATTTCAGAAATCATTTCGGTTGAACCTTTACCTATTATATGGGCGCCAATAATCATTTCGCTTTGATTAATCAATATTTTGCAGAAACCAGTGGAGTTATCATCAGCTAAGGATTTTCCATTTGCCTTAAAAGGATAAGATACAACTTTGTAGCTAACTTTTTTATTCTTCGCTACATCCTCAGTTAAACCTATATAGGCAATTTCAGGTTGAGAATAAATACATGCAGGAATTTGTAATTCTTCACACTGAGTATTTTTTGATTGAAATATGTTGTTTGCTACAATGCTCCCTTCCTCAGATGCTTTGTGCGCTAACATTAAGCCTCCAATGACATCTCCAATCGCATAAATTGAATCTATGTTAGTCGAATAGTCGTCGTTAACTTTAATAAAACCGAACTTATCTGTAACAACACCAGCCGACTCTAGATTAAGACCAGAAGTATTAGGAATACGTCCAGTAGCCAATAGAACACAATTAAAATCTTCCACCATTGTTGATTCAGAATTTGATAGTTTTAAGCTAATCGATTCTGTCGATTCTGTTACGCTTGCTACGTTAGTAGACTCCAAAATTCTAATCCCTCTTTTCTTATAAGATTTTTTAAGCAAGTCTACTACTTCTTTATCAATTGAAGATAGTATTGTATCAGCAGTTTCTATAATCGTTACTTTGACGCCGAAACTAGAATATAAATAGGCAAATTCAATTCCAATATAACCACCTCCTATTATGCAGATATCATTTGGCAGGGAAGTCGAGTTAAGAACATCTTCGCTATCAAGAATAGTCTTGCCGTTTGGCTTTAATATTTTCGGATAAAAAGGCCTTGAACCAGTTGCTATAAGAATTTTATTAGATTGAATATTTTGATTTCCTGAGCTTGAAGATATTCTCAATGTATTTTTGCTTACGAAACTTGCTTCACCATCTAGTATGTCAATATTTTTTTTAGATAGCAGGCTTGTAAGGCCACTTTTCAATCTTTTTGTATTCTTCTTACTATTATCAATTATTTTAGGATAATCAATAGAAAGGTTATCAAAGCTAAAACCTTTATTTTTAGCTTTATTTTGAAGCGAATCTGCAAATTCTGCTGATTTTAATAAAGATTTTGATGGTATGCATCCTTTGTTTAGGCAAGTCCCACCCAAGAAATCTTTTTCAATCAGTGCTGTTTTTAGTCCTAGCCTACTAGATTCAATAGCCGCAACGTATCCACCGGGACCACTTCCTATAATAACAAGATCATAATTGGACATATTTAAAGTTAGCATATTTTCTCTTTTTTCGCTAAACTCACATCAAATAAGTGTATGATATAAATTTATGGAAATGCAAATAAGATCTGAGACTCCAAGAGCTAAAAAGGGTTGGGGAATGGGCTCAACAATGATGGCTGGTGGATCCAAAATCAGAGGCGTTCAACTTCTAATTGCTGAGTATAGAGATCCCATAGAAAAGAATGTTGTAATAATGCATAAATTAAGTTCTGTATTTATGTCAATGATTAAAAGCGAGGACGATATTGTGCTTACTGAAGAGGATTATGGAATTAAAATTACTAAAACTGTGGCTTCAGAGAACTACAATAATGACATTTGGGACCAGTGGGTAGTTTTTTCTAGAAGGATTTATGATAATATCAATAAAATTCTAAAAGGTAAATAATTGAATCAGAATTACGATAAAACACTAAACTTACCAAAAACAGATTTTCCAATGAGGGCAAATCTTCCAACAAATGAACCCAAAATTTTAGAGTTTTGGAAGAATATGAATATTTATAAAACAATGAATAGTAAATCTAAGGATTTTTTTATCCTTCATGATGGTCCACCTTTCGCAAACGGCAAAATTCATATAGGACATTGTTTTAATAAAATTCTTAAAGACATTATATTAAAATACAATTCAATTATTGGTAAAAGTATTAAATACATACCAGGCTGGGATTGTCACGGTCTTCCGATTGAACATCAAGTTTCAAAGAAAATAAAGGATAAAAATATTTCAAAAATTGAGATAAGAGAGAAATGCCAAGACTTTGCTATGAAATTTGTTGAGAGCCAAAAAGAAGAATTTAAAAGACTAGGTGTTGTTGGTGACTGGGAAAATCCTTATCTTACTATGAACCCTGTATTTGAGTCTAACCAAATTAATGTATTTTCAGATATGTTTTTTAAAGGCTACATCTACAGAGGACTAAAGCCTGTCAACTGGAGTCCTAGTTCAAGGACAGCTTTGGCAGAAGCCGAGTTAGAATACCCAGAAGATCATATATCTAAAAGTGTTTATGTTAAATTTCAAATTGATCTAGATTCTTTAAGCTCTATAAAAATAGATTTTAATAATAAAGATATATATTTGCTCATATGGACCACTACTCCTTGGACGCTTCCAGCTAATAAGGCAGTATCTATAAATAAAGACTTCAAATACGGTTTATATAAGAATGATGATGAACTTTTGATAATGGAGTCGGAACTATCAGAGAAAATAAGTTTGAAATCAGAAAAGAAATTTATATTGCTCTCTGAGCTTAATTCAGAAGATATGCTGAAAATTAAATATTTTTCCCCTTTATCTAATGAAAAATGCCCAATCCTAATAGCTGATTATGTAACAAGAGAAGCTGGAACAGGTTTGGTTCATACAGCTCCAGGTCATGGAACAGATGATTATTCAACAGGCGTTAAGAATAATTTAGATATTTTTTCTCCTGTTAATGCTGCTGGTAGATTCACTGACGAAGTTTCTAGCGACTTGGCTGGTTTGAATGTATTAAAAGAAGGCAATTTAAAAGTTATAGATATAGTAAATGAAAAAAGTTTGTTATTTTTTCAGGAAGATTATAACCATAAGTACCCTTATGATTGGCGAACTGGTAAACCGACTATCTTTCGATCAACTTATCAATGGTTTGCTTCAGTTGATAAGTTTAAAGAGGTTGCATTAAAAGAAATTAATGAGGTTCATTGGTATCCACCTGCAATAGTTAACAGGATCACTAACATGGTCAGAGAGAGGTCTGATTGGTGCATATCAAGACAAAGGTCTTGGGGATTACCAATTCCTGTTTTCTATGACAAGAAGACATCGGAAGTTTTTCTAAATCAAGAGGTTATTGATAATCTAATTAATATATTCCAAAATCATGGCTCATCATCCTGGTGGAGATTAAGTATATCGGAGTTGTTACCTGACAATTACAAAGACAAAGCTGATTCTTTGGTCAAGGGAGAGGATACCCTTGATGTCTGGTTTGATTCTGGAACTTCTTGGAAATCTGTCTTAGAAAACGATAAAATATTCCCTGCAGATTTATATCTTGAGGGAAACGATCAACATAGAGGGTGGTTTCAAAGTAGTCTGTTAACTTCCGTTGCAACGAACGGGAAAGCACCTTATAAAGCAGTCTTAACCCATGGTTTTGTAGTTGATAGTAATGGACAAAAAATGTCAAAATCAAAAGGCAATGTCATTGAACCGGAGAAAGTAATCAATCAGAATGGAGCAGATATAGTTAGATTGTGGGTTTCATCTGAAGATTATTCATCAGAAATAAGAATTTCAGAAAATATCTTAAATACAATTAAAGATAAATACAAGAAACTAAGAAATACTTTAAAATTTCTTTTGGGTAACTTGTCAGATTTTGAGTCAGACTCATCAATTTCTTTTAAAGAGATGGAGGAAGTGGACAAATGGATACTTGTAAAGTTTTCCTTATTTAAGGAAAGCTATTTGGAATCATTTCGTAATTATTCATTTCATCAAGGCTTAAGCCATCTGCTACATTTTTGCTCTAATGAGCTCAGCTCAATCTATTTAGATATACAAAAAGACGTTTTGTATACATATTCCAAGAAATCAAAAGAAAGAATCTCTAGCCAGAGCGCGATTTTATTTATTTTTAACGAATTAGCTATTATGCTCGCGCCAATCATTTCTTTTACTGCTGAAGAAGCATGGATAGAGAAGCATGGTAAGAATAATTCAATATTTTCTCATGAATTATCTCAAACTTTTTTTAAGGACAGTGATTTATTAAAGAAGTGGGAGCAATTAATGTTTACAAGAGAACTAGTTTTAAAAGAGATTGAGAAGAGCCGAGAAGAAAAGATAGTTGGCTCATCATTAGAAGCTAACATCATCATTGAAGTCGGCAAGGAAGACTTAGGTTTCTTTCAAATTAACTCAGATCTTTTAAAGAAGTGTTTAATAGTCTCACAGTTGCAAATCAATCAATCGAGTAACAATGAAATTAAAGTTTTGGTTAGTAAGACAAAGTATAAGAAGTGCCAAAGATGTTGGATGTATTTTTCTAATAATGAATTTTCAGCAAAAGACTCTAATCTATGTCTTAAATGCGAAACTCAACTAAGTAAATGATTTTAAATTAGTTATAATTTAGATAAATGGATAGCGATAATAAAAAACACCATGTAGTTGTAGTAGGTGCTGGATTTGGTGGTCTTTATGCTGTTAATAATCTAGTAGATTCTAATGTTGAAGTAACATTAATTGACAGGAGAAACTTTCATTTATTCCAACCTTTACTTTATCAAGTTGCAACTGGTACTATATCTGCCACTGACGTAAGTGCACCAATAAGGTCTATTTTCGGTGACAAAAAAAATATAACAGTTAGATTAGACTCAGCTGTTGGTATAGACGTTAAAGGAAAGCAACTTACTACTAGTAGCCATACTAATATTGATTATGATGATTTAATAATTGCTACAGGCGTCAGCCACCATTATTTTGGGCATCATGAATGGCAAAAGAATGCACCAGGACTAAAAACTATTGAAGATGCACTTGAAATGAGGAGAAAGATTTTCACTGCGTTTGAGCTTGCAGAGAACGAAAAAGATCCTTTAAAAAGAAAACAGTTGCTTACTTTTGTAATAGTTGGAGGAGGTCCTACTGGGGTAGAGCTAGCAGGTGCTTTATCTGATCTAGCTTATAGAACATTTGAGAAACAATTTCATAATATTAATACTCGAGAAGAATGTAAGATATATCTAATAGAAGGATTACCTAAGGTGCTTCCATCATTTAAGGAGTCTTTATCTGATGTAACTAAAGGTTATTTACAAGATATGGGTGTTGAAGTTTTAACTGATTCATTAGTAACCGATATACAAAACGATACAGTATTCTATAAGATTAAGAATGAAAATAAAAGAATAGAATCAAAAACAATACTTTGGGGTGCAGGAGTTAAAGCTTCAGCGATGGGGAAGATTCTTTCTGAGGCCACCGGTGTAAAGCTTGACCCTGTGGGAAGAGTTATGGTGAACAAAGATTTTTCTATTCCAGATTATGAGAATATTTTTGTTATTGGAGATTTGGCAAGGTTAAAAGATGGTAAGGATTTCCTTCCTGGAGTTGCTACTGTAGCCATGCAATCAGGAGAATTTGTAGCACAACTAATAAAAAATCGAACATCAAAAGCAAAGAGGTATAAAAAGGAATTCAAATATAAAAATAAGGGTAGCCTTGCAGTTATAGGGCGAAATAAAGCTGTTGCTGATTTAGGATATTTTACTTCTAAGGGCTTTATAGCTTGGATTCTATGGATATTTATACATATATTATATTTAGTCGGATTCGGTAGCAAGGTTTCAGTTGTCACAAAATGGGCTTTAAGCTACTTTAATCAGGATAAGGGAAATAGGCTTATTTTTTCTAATAAGCAGTAATTATTTTATAATATTTATTTAATTTTTGTTATTAAAGTGTAAAGTAAAAAAATGAAAGCATTTGCCTTCCTTCTTGTTCTAATAGTATCCCTTCTTTATATTTCCCCCTTCTATAGTATGTACCAAATTGGAAATTCTATAAAATCTGATGACAAAGAAACTCTTAATTTGTATACTAGCTGGCCTGAGCTACAGGCTTCAGTAAAAGAGGATCTTGAACTATTCTTAAAGAACAGAGAAGAGCTTAGAAAAAAAGAAGTTGAGGGCCCAATAGGTGGTGCTATTGAAGATTTGAAAAAGTTTAGTGAGCTATTATTTGGAGAAAAAGCAATTAATGTTGCAGTAAAAAAAGTAATAAACCCAGATTCCATAATAAAACTTGCTAAAATCTCTTCATCCAAAACCCCAAATTCCGAAGAAGAAGTTAGCCAATCAACGGATGCTGATAGTCAAATTTTTAGCTATGATGGCTATTCGTTGGAATCCTTTAATTTAATATCAATTAGTGATTTTGAAGCCTTAGTTTTGACCCCAGAGGGTGATATATATTTCAAAATGAGATTCACATTTCCTCGATGGGTTTTATATACTGTTAAGTCTCAGAAGCTTACAGAAGTCATTGCAAAGAAAGTAGAGGAGTCAGTTGATCTAGTAAGAAAAATTAGAAAGATATTGCCTAGCAACTAAAATGGATGATAATCAAAAAAATATTTTTAATGATTCTATAGAAATATGCAGCAATGATCCCTTGACTGGTTACTTTAGAGACGGCTGCTGTAATACAGATATAAACGATCTAGGAGAGCATCTTGTATGTTGTCTAATGAGTAAGGAATTTTTAGCTTTTTCAAAAGAAGCTGGTAACGATTTGTCTACTCCAGTCCCAGAATTTAATTTTCCAGGTTTAAAAGAAGGAGACAAGTGGTGTTTGTGTGCCCAAAGATGGATGCAAGCTTATGATAATGATTGTGCACCTAGCGTTTTTCTATTATCTACTAATGTTAAAACTTTAAAAATAATCCCCCTTGAAACATTAAAGCCATTTGCTATTGATTTAGGATAGAATGCAAAAGAAACTTTCAGTTTTAATGTTGTTAGGTTTTGTTTTATCAATACCCTTTGCTAAGTTCTTTCCAGAACTAACGATTAAATCTAAGTTTTTAGGTAGCTACTTTATATATCTCCTAAAATCTTTTGTTCCATTCCTAATTTTTGGAACTATTACATTCTCAATTGCTTCGTTCGAATCTGGAACAAAACTAAAAAAAATTGTACCTCTAACTTTACTTTTTTATATTACCTCAACTTTTATTGCAATAATTTATGCACTTTCAATTGCCTCAAATATAAATTTTGCATCAGATCAAGACTTAAACATTGGTGCATCTTTAGTGCAAACAGATTCATTAAGTTTAAAGTCAAGTCTCAGCATTATCGCAATTGATTTGAGTAATTTTTTTAGTCTAACATTAGAAGGCAATCCAATTGCTATAATGATTTTGTCTGTAATTTTAGGATTACTGCTACGAATAAGATTTACTTACCAAAAGAAGGTTATTGATTTTTTTTCTTATATTAATAATTTAGTCATAAATATTACAAATTATCTTATGCTACTTGCTCCTATAGCAATTTTTTCTTTATTCTCCAATTTATTAGTTGATATTGATAATAATTTGTTATTTTCGCTTCTTAGGTTTGTAGTAATATGCATCTTCGTCTTTCTCTTCTATATGTTTTTCTTTTATGGACTAATTATTAAGTATCTTGTTAAATTTAACCCCATTAAATTTTTTTTATTGATAAAAGACACATTAATCTTTGCTTTTTTTTCTTCCAGTAGTGCAGCAACAATGCCACTAACACTCAAGACAGCCGAGCAAAAATTAAAAATTAAAAAAGAAATCTCATCTTTTGTTGTCCCAATAGGTGCTACAGTCAATATGGATGGATCTGCTATTTACTTAGGACTATCTGCAGTATTTATGGCTCAACTCTTGAATTTAAGTTTATCAATAGA
>MDSW01153161.1_pt1 | contig 17773 bp, 12 predicted proteins | sample 811171 | NCBI WGS metagenome assembly MDSW01 (sample SAMN05326641, study PRJNA326480) | marine metagenome | isolation source: seawater | place: Atlantic Ocean: North West | collected 2012
CCGCCGCGCCCGGCGCGAACGGAGCGGCGCCCGCGGCCAGCTGCCGCGGCGCCGGTACGCCGCCTTTCGGCCCGCCGCGACTTCCCTTCCCGCCGCCTCTGCGCCCACTCCCTCCCCCCCCGCCGCCGCCTAAGAACCCCGCCTCGTGCAGGAGCTGCGAGAACTGATTCCGCAGGTCCGCGACGCCCTCGAGCGTTCGAAACGACAAAAAGTTATCCCGCGTGAACGCCATCTCCGCGGCTTTCCCTAAGCTCTTCGCGTCCACCCACGCGTTGTACGCGTTCAACGTCGCGAGGTGATCGCTCTGATCCTCCGCGAACGCCCGCTTCGCCGCGTCCGCCTCGTCGCGTTTCTCCAACGGCGCGACGAACGGGCTCCGACCGCCGAGCACGGCGGCGATGGTCAACACCGGCGACAGGCACCCGAGGACGGCGCCGTAGAGTAACATCTTCCCGACGCGCACGTCCACGGGGAGCGCCGCGAGGTGCTGCCCGAGCGGCGTGAGATTCTCCTTGTCGTCCAGCGCGCCGATCTGACGCAGGGTCTTTATCGCGGACGCGATCGAGTCCTCCTTCGGAGGCTCCAACGCCTTCCCGAGGAACCCCGCGATGCCGCCGGACATGCGCTGCAACTGAATCTGCAGACACAGCCCCTCCAACGGCACGCGCTTAATCTCCGGCATCGTGTGCTCCGCGAACACGCGCTCGTGCACGAAGCGCGTGTACATCCGGAAGCATCGCCCGGCTCTGACGCGCCCGGCGCGCCCGCGGCGCTGCTTCGCGGACGCGCGGGAGACCCACTGCTCTAACAACATCTGCATCCGCGTGTTCGGATCGTACCCGTTTTCTTTGCACTTGCCAAAGTCCAGGACGTACACGACGTCGTCGATCGTGATCGACGTCTCCGCGATGTTCGTCGCGATGACGATCTTGCGGTAGTCCCCCGGCGGGTGCTCGAACACGACTTTCTGTTCCGCGGTGGACAGAGTGCTGTGAAGCGCGATTAAATACTTCCCGTGCCCGCACGCTTTCGAGACCACCGGCGACGAAACGCACGCGTCGTGCAGCTTGGAGATCTCCGCCAGGCCGGGCATGAAAACCAAGATCGCCCCCGCGGCTTCGTTCGCGCAGATGTGCTCCAGAAGTTTCAAGCCGAGGTCGTAGTTTATGACCGACTGGTCGAGCATCTTCAGCGAGCGGATCGTCGCGTCCAAGTACCCGCGCGACGCGAGCTTCTCCGTGAAGTCGTTCTCCGCGTTCCACAGGCTCTGATCGACGCCGCCGCCGCCGCCCGAGCCCTTGCCGCCGCGCTTGCACACGTCCGACCCGGGGTTCGGCGAATACCCGGTGACCTGAACGATGTCCTCCAGATAGTGCTCCTGAACGGGGTAGGTAAACCCCGGGATCTGCGCGACGGCGGCGCCTTTGAAGTAGGCGCTGAAAGCCCCCGCGTTGAGCGTCGCGCTCATCAGGACGACCCGCAACGTCGGTCGATGCGGGAGCACGTCCCTCAGGAGCACCAACAAGAAATCCGAATCCAGCGACCGCTCGTGGACCTCGTCCACGACGACGTGGGACACCCCCGCGAGGAGCGGGTCCTCCGCGAGCCGTCTGAGGAGGACGCCGGTGGTGACGAACAGTATCCGCGTCGACGACGACGCGACGGATTCCAGGCGGATTTTGTACCCCACCGTCTTCCCGACGCTCTCGCCGCGCTCCGCGGCGACGCGCGCCGCGACCGACGTCGCGGAGATCCGCCTCGGCTGCGTGCATATCAAGTTGCACCTCGCGCCGTCCCCGCGCGCGATCGCGTCGTCTAAGATGAACTGCGGGAGCTGCGTCGTTTTCCCGCATCCTGTCTCGCCGGCGACGATGGTCACCTGGTGGCTCGCCACCGCCGCGAGGAGCTCGTCCGTCTTCGCCCACGCCGGGAGCCGCATCCTCTGCCCCATGAGCGTCGCGATCGCGCCGCCGTCCCTCGCGCGCTCGAGCTCCGCGCGCATGCGCGCGCTCTCCGCGGCGATCGTCGCGTCGTTCGCCGCTCGCGTCTCCGCGGCGGCGACGGCGGCGGCGGCGGCGGCGGTTCTCGCCGCCGCGTCCTCCGCCGCGGTCTTCGCCTGCTCCGCCTCGCGCGCCGCGGACGTCTTGGCGTGCTCCGCGGCGAGCGCGCGGCGGCGTTCGGTCGCCGCCGCGCGCTCGTCCGCGCTGGGCGCGTGTGCAGACGGGCGGTCGACCATCGGAGGCGGCGCCGGGTTGGCGCGCGGCGTCTTCTTTTTGCCCCCGCCGCCGCCGCCGCCGCCGCCGCCCGTCGCCGCGGACGGCGCCGACGATTCCGACGACGGTCTCTCCGCCGCCGCCGCCGCCGCGGCCGCTTCCTCCCTCGCGTTGATCTCCATCAGCTGCTTCCGCCGCGCCTCCGCGCGCTCCTCCTCGTCGTCCGCCGCCTTGTCGCTGAACCGCAGCTTACTCAGCGTCCGAGCGAGGTGCCCTCCCCCCGTCTCGCCGCCGCCGCCGCCGCCGCTCGCGCCGAGAACCTCCGCGCGCGCAGCCTCCCTCGCGCGCTCGACCGCTTCCGGGACGTCGTCGCCCTCGCACCACTCCAAGACGTCGCGCACGTGCGGACTCCCGCACTTCGTCGCGGCGAACGCGTGCAGCGCGCGATTCACAGCCGCCGCTTCCTCGAACCTTAACGCCGGATGCGTAAAGCGCATCGTCGGAATCTCGAACGGGTACGCGTCTCTTCCCGCGAACGATACCTCGAGCTTCGCGAGGTACTCCACCTTCGCGCCGAGCTGGACGATGCCCGGGACTTCAAACTGCAGCGTCGCGCGGAGCTGCGCGGGCGCGTACCCGCGCGGCGCGTGCTTCTCCCGCGGCAAAGCGCCGAGCTCGTCGCGCTGAGGGTCGTTCCATACGAGCGAACGTCGGGGTGGAGTTCAAAGGCGTCAGAAACGGAGTTGAAAGGCGTCGAGGTCGGGGATTCAAAGCGAGGGGCGGGCGGAGAGATGCGCCGGGAGAGAAAGTCCTCAAGGATCGGCGTTCACCACGCCAACGCGGTCGTATGGGAACCAGTGTACAGAACGCGCCTGCGCGTTTCGAAGAATCTCCGCGATGGCGTCGCGAGAGAGCCCCGCGCCCGCGCCCGCGGCTTCCAACGCGTCCGACGCGTCGTCGAACGCGTCGTCGCGCCCCGGGCCGAGCGCGGCGCAGAGGTCGGCGAGCGCGCGCCACTGGTCGCCGTTCGCGGAGGCGGCGGCGGCGGCGGCGGCGGCGGGAGGGAACCCGGCGAGACGCAACGCGCGCGCGATCTCCGCGGCGACGGGGTCGGCGTCGTCGTCGTCGTCGTCGTCGCCTTCGTTCTTCTTCTTCTTCCCGCCGCCGCCGCGCTTCTTCCGCTCTTTCTGCGCTTCCTCCGTGAACGCGCTCGGGAGCTCGGACTCGTCGCAGTTGAGTATGAGCCAATCGAGCCCGCGGTGCACGCGTCGGCGCTTCTGCTCGTTGAACGCTTCTTTTCGGTCGCCCTCGACGACCACCGCGCGCGCGGTGGCTCGCATCGCTCTCGAGACTACCTCCGCGGTGAAGCCTTTCTTTTCGAGCGCCTGCCACGCCTTGCGTTCGACGTCCTCCGGGTCCACGTCAGCTCTGTGTTCGGACGCGTCGTCGTGACGCGTCGCGTCGGCGTCGTGAGGTTGGTGATGGCGCTGGAGTTGCGACCCGCCGCCGAGCGTGTTCAGGAGGCCGCCGATGAGGGCTTGGTTCGCCGCGGTCATCGCGACCTGCTCCGCGGCCGGCGATCCGCCGCCGCCGCGACCGCCGCCGCCTCTGCCGCCGCCTCCTCTGCCGCCGCCGCCGCCTCTGCCGCCGCCGCCGCGTCCTCCGCCGCCGTCTCTCCCGCCGCCGCGCTCCGCGCGCGCTTTCGCCTTTGCCGCTTTCTCCTTCGCGAGCTTCAGCTTGCGCGCGGCCATCTCGCCTTGCCCGGCCTGGTGCCCGCCGCCGCCGCTCCGCCGGCCGCCGCCGCTGTTCGGGCCGCGTCCGCCGCCCATCGCGGAGGGCGCGTCGCGGAGGGCGCGGCCGTCGCGCGACGCCCGCGCGCGGGACGAAGTGGCGACGGAGCGACGACGCGCGGCGAGATCGCTCGAGAGTCGAGACTGGACTGGAGGTGCCCAAGTTTTCGTGGTTGGCTTCGACACCACGACATTTTTTGTCGGAGGGGTCCACAAAAACAACTGCATCGACGATACCATCCAGATTTCGGTACAAAGAGATCACGAAAGCAGCGTTGTACAGCTGTACTTATGCGACATTTTAGCAGGATATTTTAGCGAGGATAGGGGACGCGAAAGTACGCGCGCGCGACAGGGCAACTAGTCTGGCGTGGCAAACTTTTCGCCAGCGCATAACAGCAAAACCAAGCGGCGCTTTTTTTCGGTTTATGGTTTTATGCCGGCCGTCCGTTTTTACCGCGAGAATTCGCGAAAAGCCCAAACCGCTCCCCGACGCAGACTTCCGTCCATTCGCCATCCGCACGACGCGCGCGGTCCACACGCGCTCGACGCTCGCGCCGCGCGTATCGCGCTCGCACGCCTTCGCGCACGACTCGCGTCGCCGCGGACTCGCGCGCGCGCGCGTCTCGAGCCCGTCGCGACCCCGCTTCCCCGGAGACGGAAAACGCGTCGTCGCGACGCCCTCGTACCGTCCGAACGAAAACAAACATGCAGGAGATCTACGAGCGCCAATACATCGCGTCCCGCGCCGCGGCGCTGCGCGTTCTCGCGCAGAACAACGGCATGCTGACGAGCGCGCTCCCGCAGACGCTGGGGTCGTGGAGCGCGCTCCAGGGCGACGTCGAGGCCGCGCTCGCGAAGGTACGCCGGAGCGACCGAACGACGCCTCTTTGTCTGAGTAACGTCGTCGCTTCGTTCGTGTACCCGAATCACCGGTCCGACGCGCGCGCCGGAGACGCGCGACGCGACGCGCGCGCTGACGTCCCAACCCCACATCGCCTCCTCCGCAGATGTACGCGACGCTGCCGGCGCTCCTCGAGCCGCCGTCGCCGCCGGAGAGCGTTCGGACGCCGCCTCACGGGGGCGCGGAGTCGGACGCGGACGACGCGGACACCTCCTGGCTCGGCGCCTCGCCGGGGGAGATCTGCGCCTCGCCGGAGATGAAGATGTGCGTCGAGGCGCTGCGACACCTGAAGAACGACGCGGACGGAAGACCGAAGAACGCGAAGAGACGCGAGGACGCGAAGACGCGCGTCGCGCGGAAGCTCGCGACGAACGTCGGCGTCGACGGTGCGCGCGCGACCCGGCGCCCACCGACCCGGCGCCCGCCGCGCCATTTTCCTCGAAAAACCCCGCACCGCACGTGTGCTTTTTTCGAGACTAAAAACCCGTGCGCGAAATAACTGTAAATAATTTTCGTCTGACGCCCGCCCGTCTCCTTCGATACCGTTTTCCACCACTCATCGTTCATCAGAGCCCGTCGCGGGTGCGCGCAACTACGTGAAGCGCCACAAGACCTGGCGCAACGCCGAGGAGCGCAAGAACAAACATTCGAGCACGATGCTCGACGCGATGGAAGAGCACGGGTACCACACGGACGACGAACGCGGCGGCGCGGCGGCCGCCCTCGCGTTCGGGACGCCGCCGAGGCCGACGAGGGCGAGGCCGACGCCGCGCGCGACGCCGACGCCGACGCCGAAATCATCCGCGGCGGCACAGCTGTCGCCGCTCGTCGCCGCCGGCCGCGAGTCCGTCGCGTCGCGCGCGATCGCCGCCGCGCCGGATGGATCGACGAAGACGACGGAGAAGGCAGCGGTATCCCCCGCGCGCCGCGGCGCGAAGCGACCCGCCGCGGAGATCGAGGACGACGACGCGGACGAGAGCGACGCGGGCGGCGAGGACGACGACGACGACGACGACGCGCGGCTGTGCGCCGGGGATGAAAAGTGCGAAAACGACAAAGAGTGGGCGGCGCTCACGACGTGGATCCGCATGAACCTGCATCAGCCGCGGACGAACAAGCGGAAGGTGCTGTTCGTCGGTCACCACCCGAAGCTCAACCCGGTGAAGGGCGTGGACGCGGGAGCGTGCGACGCCGCGAGAGTCGAGCACGCGAAGCTGCGACGCGAACGATGCGAGGAGGAGCGCGCGCGCGCTGCGGCGGCGAACGCGTCGAAACGCGGCGGAAGGCGAAAAAACGCGACGACGCCGCCGTCGACGCGCGGCGCCGACGGCGGCGGCGCGGAGGATTTCGTGTTCGTGTTGAACCCCGACATCGAGTGGAGCGACGTGAACTTCGACACGCGCGCGCGCATGCGGACGCTCGCGGACGAGACGCGCGACATCTTCGAGAGAAAGTACGCGCGGAAAAAGAAACTCCCGTGGGAGTGGGAGCGCAAGGTGCAAAAGTACAAGCCGCGCGGGACGGGGAAGACGTTTAACGTGCCGCTCGTGAACGTCGTGCGAGGGATCCAGGACGCGTATTTCAAGTACGAGGAAGCGTGCGCCAACGCCAACGCCAGCGCGGGCGGCGGCGGGCAGAGCGCGGGGGGGTTCCGACCGCCGAAGACGCCGAGCCCGAGCTGCTCGGGGTGAGACGCGTCGCGTTTTCGCGGCGCTTCTTTTTGTTTTTTTTCTTTCGGCGAGGAAAAAGACGGATGCGGGGAAGAACAAAGTTCGATTTTTTACGCGTCGGCGTCGCTCGCGGCGTCTCTCGCGAGGCGCCGCGCATCTGTACATAACGCACGAGAAGACCGCAGCCGTGACGGCTCCGGATGCGATCGCCGTGGGGTTCGGGGAGTAGGGTAGGAAGCGATCGGAAATGTAAAACAAATATGATGCGATCTCGAACGACAGAACGCGATGCGCCTCTTTCGCCGCGGCGGCGCTCGCGCTCACGCCGCGCCGAGCCCCCACTTGTCGCTCTTCTTCGGCGTCACCTTCACCGGGGACAGTCCAACCGGTATTTGCACCAACAGCGGCGCGGTCGCGTCGCCGTCGCCGTCGCCGTCGCCGTCCGACTCTGGCGCGTCGTCCAACGCGCCCGCGTCGACGTCCGCCGCGCTCGTCGCGCGCGACAACGCCGGCGCCGCCTCCCCCTCCGCCAGCCCGCACATCCGCTCGCTCTCGCGCCACAGCGCCTTCGCGAGCCTCGGGTCTCTGCTCGGCAGCGAGCTCCGCGCGGGGGCGCAGTCCGCGTAGTAACACCCGCGCGCGGTCCCGACGTTTCTCGCCAGACAGAGCGTCGGCGTCGCCGCCGCCTGCGCCGCCGTCTTCGTCGCGATGCCTTTTATCATCTGAAACACCATCCCGCCGCCGGGGAAATCCAGATACGCGGCTCTCAACTCCGCGTCCATCGCGCCCGGGTGCGTCGCGAACGCGGCGACGTTCGCGCCCGCGGCGCGCAGCCTCTCCGTGAGCCGCCACGCGTGGAGCACGTTCGCGAGCTGAGGGTCGAGGGTGGAGTTGAAAGGCGTCAGGTGGAGTTGAAAGGCATCGAGGTCGGGGATTGAAAGCGAGGGATGAGCGGAGAGACGCGCCGGCAAAAGTCCTTAAGGATCGGCGTTCACCACGCCAACGCGGTCGTATGGGAACCAGTGTATAGAACGCACCTTACTCTGTCCGTACGCGCCGCGCGCTGTGTAGCCGAACGGTTCGTTTAAGTTCGCAAAGTCGATGCCGCGGCTCGGCTTCGTCACGCCTCTGCGCACGCGATACGCGAAGTGATGCGCGCTGGAGGCGACGAGGACGACGCGGCCTTGGACCCCGGACGACGCCGCCGTGCGCACGAGCTCGTTCGTGAGCTCGTGCACGAGGAGAAAGTGCGAGAGATGATTGATCGCGAAGTGTCGCTCGACGCCGTCCTCGGTGAGGTCGAAGAGAGGCTCCGCGACGATCCCCGCGGCGCACAGGATGCCGTGCAGCGGCATCGCGAGCGCGCAGAACGCGGCCGCGAACGCGCGGACGGATCGCATGCTCGCGAGGTCGCACGTCAGGACGATGACCTTCGCGGCGGCGCCCTCGATGGACGCCACGGTCGCGTTCGCGCGCTTCGCGTCTCTCGCGGCGAAGACGATGGACGCGCCGCGGGAGATCAAGACGCGGCACGCCTCCGCGCCGATCGCGCCGGTGCCGCCGGTGACGACGTACACGCGCCCGGTGAGGTCTAACCCCGCGGTGACGTCCTCCGCGGTGGAGGACGCGCCGTAATCCGTGGAGACGGACGACGACGACGACGACGAGGAGGACGCGCCCGAGGAGGAGGGAACCGACGGTTGGCGATCGCGCGCGCCCCAGCACGACGGCGCGCCGTTCGGGAAGAAGCACTCCATCGCGGCGCGGGGTCGCGGCGTCGAGGATCAGATCGCGCGCGGCGTCGGCGGAGGATCGACTCGCTCCGCGCGTCCCCGCGTCTCAGGATCTGCCCACGCCGCGCGAGGCGCGCGCGCGAGTCGGCATCCTGCGCCTTTCGAGATTTTTTTATTTTCGCGCGCGATCGCGATCGCCGCCCCGCGGCCCCGATCGACGCGCCACACCGCCGCGCACGATGCGACGCCTCCGACGACCCGCGCCGCTGCTCGCGGCGCTCGTGATCGTCCTCGCGGCGTTCGCGCCGAGCGGCGCGCGCGCGTCCGCGGACGACGCGTCGGCGGCCGCGACGTCGACGTCGGTCGAGGCGTCCTCCGCATCCTCATCATCCGCATCGTCCGCGACGAAGAAGGAGTGGATCACCGTGGACGGGCTCCTCACCGGCGCGTTCGCGCCGCCGTCGCCGAGCGACCCCAACCAGGTCATCAACATGGACGCGCAGACGCTCTTCAGCGCGCTCGTCAACCACACCGTCGTCGTCGTCTTCGCCGTGGACTGGTGCGCGCTCTGCACCGGGTACGAGCCGGAGTTTCGACGCGCGGCGGACGCGTTCCGCGGACTGATCGATCCCGCCACGAGCGCGCCGCTCGTGTTCGGCGTGATCGACGTGGACGCGAACAAGCCGCTGGCGAAGACGTTCGGGGTCACGAACGCGCCGTTCGTGACCGTCTTGAAACGCGGCGAGTGGTACGCCGTGGACGAGGACACGGGGGAGACGAACGTGCTCGCGCCGAATCGATACGAAGGTGCGGCGGCGGCGCGTCTGTGTCGACACGTCCGCGCGTCGACGCGCCCCACGCGATCCCCGAATTCTCCCCGAATTCTGATTCGCTACACGTTGACATGTCTATCTATACGATCTCGAACTGACCAATCGCCAATCGACACGTCCGCCGCAGGATACCTCGGCGCGGTGAACACGGTGGAGCACGTGAACGGCGAGGTGCCGGGGCTCGACGCGGCGCTCGCGCCGTACGTCCAGGAGCTCACCGACGATACCATCGACGCGTACGTGAACGACGCCGACTACGACGTTCTCGTCGAGTTCTACGCGCCGTGGTGCGGGCACTGCAAGCAGTTCGAGCCTTTTTACCGCGAAGTAGGCGTGCACTTCGCGGGCAGCGACGTCAGAGTCGCGAAGATCGACGTCGACGCGTACCGCGCCGCCGCGACGCGGTACGACGTCCGCGGCTTACCGTCCGTGCAGCTCTTCCCCAAAGGGTACAAAACCCGCGGGTTACAGTTCACCGGCGCGGAGAGGAAGCCCGCGAGCATCATCGCGTTCGTGAAGTCGCCGCAGGTGTACCTCGTCGAGTCGAGCGTCGGCGACATGAAAGAGTGGGAGTGCGTCGTCTGGCTCGAGTCGAAAGGGGTCTTGCGACGCGGCGTCGTGACGGAACTCGTCGGGCTCATGGGACCCGACGACGCGGGCCAGGGCGGCGGCGCCGGGCCGTTCGTCGCGGACGCGGGCAACTCGACCGCGCACGACGCGGCGGCGCGCGAGATGTTCAAAGAGGCGCACGGGTGGTCCAGCCGCGGGCGGTGGTTGGAGACGATGGAGATTCTCGTGTGCCTGGCGCACACGACGCCGCTGCGACGGACGGGGATCGGGTCGTCGCCGGGGATGTGGAATTTCTTGGACAACGCGAGGATGCACGTGGAGGATCCGAGCCTCGGCGGCGGGGAGGGCGGGGGGGGGGGGGGAGAAGACGCGGAATATGGAACGTCAACCGACGCGGAGACGGCGGCGCTAAACGCCGCGGCGGAGGGACGCCGGATGAACCCGGACGGAGAGGACTGGGACGCCTTCGGCGGCGCGGACGGCGCGATGGAGGAGCGGGAGGCGACCGGGTTCGATTGGGAGGCGTGGGAGGCGTTCGCGAGCAGGGACGTGGGGGATGCTTACGCCGGCGGGGGACGCGACGAGCTCTGAGCGACGCGCGCGTCCGTAGTCTACGCCGTTGTATTTGTATGCGAGCGCCCGCGCCCGCGCGCAACCACTGCACGCAGACAGAAATCGCATTCGCGCAATCGACCTCTCAGCGAACAAAGCCTCGATAATCGAGAGGGCGCGCGCATTCCCGCGGGTCCACGGCGCGACGGCCGGCGATCGCCGCCATGGCGTCGAAAGCGAACGTCCGGGCGGAGATATTCGAGAAGCTCGAGTCGCATCTCGTCAAGTCCAAGACGCAGGTGCGCCGCGCGCGCGAAAGGACGCGCGTCCTCCCGGGCCACCGCAGAATCGACGCCCGCCCGCATTTCGCCATCGCGACGACCCTTCGACTCACCGCCCCGCCCCGTCCACCCCTCCCTTCCCGCGCGCGCGCGCGCAGGATTCGCTCTCCTCCAAGGAGCTGTACGAGCTCGTGCGACTGACCGCGGCGTTCGGCATCGAGGGTCTCCCAACGGGTGCGCGCCGCTCGCTTCCCTCCGTCCTCGTCCTCTCCCCCACGATTCATTCATTCGATTTCGATCCCGACGCGCCGACCGACGACGCGACCGCCCCCGCGCCCTCCGACAGACGTCCCGCGAGAGGAGTCCGTGAGGCACGTCCTCGAGCGAGAGCTCCCGCCGCTGCCCGCGCCCGCGCCGGCGACGTGCCGCGACAGCCTCGAGGACGCGTCGTACATCCCCGGCGGCGCGGAGCGCGCGTCGACGCCCGCGCCCAAGGCGCGCGACCGAGCCGAAAGAGCGATACTCGAGCGATACTCGCTGCACTCGTCGCCGCAGCACTCGCGCGCGCACTCGTTCGCGGAGAACGGGAACGCCGCGGCGGATCATCACCGCGATTACCACCGCCAAAATCTCCCGTCGAACCTGGGTGGGGTGGGACGGGACGACGCGGCGACGCGCGACGACGGCGACCGCCTCGACCAAAACCAAAACCAAAACCACGCGCGTCGGGATTTGGATCGGGATCGGCGGCGGGAACCCCCCGGCTTTCCGCGTCGAAGAAGCGCCAGTGTCGAGCGCCCGTCGGCGGCGGCGGCGCCTCTCCCGGCGTGGGGCTCCAACGCGGGCGCGCGCGAGCGCGAGCGGCGCGAGCGCGACGCGAGAGAGCGCGAATGGAGGGGCGACGCCGACGCCGACGCGCGCGCGGCGAGGGACGCGGCGGCGGCGCGCGCGGAGGCGCGACGCGCCGGGAGAAGCGCGTCGGCGCCGCGGCGGCAGCGCGGCGAGTGGGCGCCGCCGCCGGATAAACCGAAACCGTCGTCCGGCGGCCGTTCGACGACGCGGAATATGGAACGTCAACCGACGCGCGGTGGCGCGACGCGGTTCTCCTCGACGTCCGGGGCGGGCGGCTCGGACGCCGCCTCCAGCGCCTCCGCGGCGGCGCCGCGGCGCGGCGAGCCGGTGGAGGACCGACTGCACCGCGACTGGGTCATCAAACAAGCGCGCACGGCGGCGAAAGAAGAGCAAGAGCGCCGCCAATCGCTCGCGCTCGAGAAACATAACTCCCGCGTCGCGTCGCGGTCGCGGCGCGAGCTCGAGGCTGCGGGGGAGAACTTGTATCGGCAAGGGATGGCGAGGTCGGCGAGAAGGGAAGAGATGGCGAAGACGGATTATCTCACGACGCCGCGCGGGATGGGCGGGGACGAATCGCTTCGCGCGATCGGGATGACGAACGTGTCCCGGGTTTTGATGGGCGGCGCGAACGCGCGCGGCGGATTCATCGCGAGGCAGGAGCTGTTCGAGAGGCGCAGGCGCGCCGCCGCCGCCGCGGAGGCGGAGCGAAGGCGCGTCGAGACGGAAGAGGAGGAGTCGAAGCTTCACAAGCCGCGGATATCGAACATGGCGAGGTCGATCGACCGCACGGTGTTCGACCTCCAGGCGTGGCAGGAGAAGAAGCGCGCGAAGGTGGAGGCGCTGCATCGGCGGAAGATCGCGGAGGAGGAGCTCAGGGAGTGCACGTTCGCGCCGCGCATCTCGAACGCGAGTCGGAGGATGACAGAGGGGCGAAAGGTGCGGGCTGGCGCCGACGCCGCGGCGTTCATTCAGAAGACCAGAGCGTCCGCGAAAGCGGCGGCGCAGAGAGCCGCGGAGGTGGGCGCGCTGGATCCGTCGCTCACGCGCGAGTTCGCAAAGTTTCTCGAGCGGCGGCAGGTGGCGGCGAAGGCGCGCGAGGGCGGCGTCGGCGCGTCGGCGGCGCTCTCTGGGCGGCGAGCCGCCGCGTCGCGCGCGACGGCGAACGCCGCGGACGCCGGGCGGAAGAAGGAAGGCGCACCCCAAGACCCGAGCACGATGCTCATGGCTGCCATCTTCCCGCGGAACTCCGTCACGCGACGCGACGACGACGACGACGACTTCGACGAGTGCCTCCCCGAGGGCGAGCTTCGATCGGCGGCGGCGAAAAAAATGTGGCGCATCGGGAACACGAAAATTAACGCGTCGACCGCGATCGCCGCGGCCGTGGACCAGTTCCACGACGCGAGGGAGGCCCCGGAGGACGCGACCGGCGTCGTCGCGACCGCCGCGTCGCTCTCGGACTTCGACGACGGCGCGTCGTTCAGGTCCGCGTCCACGGCGAGCACGCTGAGGCCGACGGCGTTTTTCCAACCGAAGACGTACGCGGCGCCGACGTTGAACTCGTCGGGGGTGTCCCCCTCGGACCCGGACACGACGTTCGCGCCGAAGATAACGGCCAAGGCGAGTCAGTTACGACGCCCCGGGAACGTCGGCGACCGGTTGTTCTACAACGAGAAGCCGAGCGCGAGGAGCCGCGCTGGAACCGTCGCGACGACGGAGAAGAGAGCGCGGAGGAAGGTCACGTCAGAGGACGACGCGAGGACGGCCCTCGACGCGCTGTACGGCGGCGTCAGCGCGCACCCGAGGGTGAAGGCGATGTACGGCGCGATGCGCAACGCGGCGACGCCGCAGGCCGGGACGGGCACGAAGGTGTACCAGCCTGGATCGACGCGGCCGGCGTCGGCGCCGCCGCGACGACCGACGACGACGACGACGACGGCGGCGCCGCCGCCGGCGTACCTCCCGTCGAAAGCCACCGTCGTCGGCGCGAGCGGGATGGAAGCGGGCGGGCACTGGTGGGGGATGGAGAACACGCGCGGGCTCGGCGGGTGGCAGGTGGGCGGGTCGTGGGGGGCGTACGGCGTCGGCGAGGCGATCGGCGGCGGCTCAGCGCCGGCGTCGGCGTCGAAAGTCGGTCAGGGCGGCAGGAAACTCGGCGCGGTGCAGAGCGCGATGGCGACCGCGTACGCGCTCGCATCGCCGACGCCGTCGCCGCGACCGTCGTCCGCGATCGCGCGAGCGACGCCGAGGGAGGAGGCGACGCCCGCGGCTTCCGCCGGATACGCCGCGGAGACGTGGAACGACCTCCCGGGGCCGTCGCAGTTTATGAAGAGCGCCGCGCGGGGCGCGGACGCGCGGCGGGCGTGGAGAGACGCCGAGGACGGCGCGAGGGCGGCGCCGACGACGAGCGCGAGCGGATCGCTGAGCACGCTGCCGGGGGGGACGCAGTTCGTGAGGGACGCGCTGAGCGCGGACTCGCCGGGGGAGGAGGTGCAGAGCAGGACTCCGGCGGCGGCGGCGGCGGCGGCGAAGCTCGAACCCGAGCCCGAGCCCGAGCCCGAGCCCGAGCCCGAGGGGGACGCGAGCTCGTGGTGGGGCGGCGGAGGCGATGCCGCGTCCGCGTTCGTGTCCGGGACGGGGAAGCGCGCGGACGGGAAGACGGACGCGCAGAGAGCGGGGATCAAGCTCTCCTTGTTCTAGGAGGACACTATCAGATAGTTTATGAGCCTCGCTCGCCGACGATGCAGTAGTCGTTAAGTTGAAGTTTAAGTTAACATCGGTTAACCTCCTCTCTCTTCAACGCGAGCGAACCTTCTCGCCGCTTTACTTTCCGCCGGGCACGATGACGTCCCACCTCGCCTGCGTCAGCGCCTCCTTCTTCGCCCCCACCGCGCCCGCGAGCTCGTCCTCGCACGCGTCGATCCCCTCCCTCGTCCCTCGAACCCACGCGAGAAATCTCCCGTTGATCTCCACGCACCCCCCGCCCCACACGTGCGCGCCCATGCCTATCCAGTCCCACTTGAACGCCGTCGCCTTCGCCTTGAACGTCCGCGCGTGCCGCCCGTAGTTGTTCACGAACACGACGTTCGCCATGTAGAAGTTGTTCAGAGGCCAGACGTCGTCGCCAGGCGGCGCTTCGGGTCCGCCGAACGCGCCGGCGTAGCGAACTCTGAAGTCGCGATCGTCCGCGATGTCCGTGACGTTTCGCACCTCCGTTGGCACGACGAGCGGTCTTTGGTTCACGAGCACGAAGCACGCGCGCAGGCCGAGCTTAACGCGCCAGTTCTCGATCGCGGAGAGAAACGCGCGGTATGGTTTTACAGTCTCGCCGCCCTCGTTGGCCTTCTTCGACTTGGGCGACGCCGCCGCGTACAACGCGAACGACGTCGGCGCCGGCTTCTCCTGCGCCCAGTACGCGATCGTCGACCTCGCGGTCGTCGGGACGATCACGCCCTCTTTCGCGCCGATCAACTTGTTCGCCCCGAGCGGGTCGCCGAGCTTGAACGCGGACGCGGCGACGATGGACGAGAGCGTGCGACGAAGCATGTTGGCGAAATTCAGCGCGTGTCGCAACCCGGGCCGAATCGGCGGCGGCGCGGCGAACCCTCCCGGAGACGAGATCTTCCCGTCGTTGGGCCCGCCCTCGAGGAGCTCCATCGCGTGGAGGCCGATCCGAAGCGCGGTGACGCCGTCGCACTTCGCGAGCGAGACGAGGACGCGCATCACCGCGACCGGGGCCGTGGACGAGTACGCCCAGCTGCGAGGGCGAGTTCATTCATCGGTCAGTTGAAAGGGGACGCGATCAAATGTTGAAACCGATGGGTGGGTGAAAAACGCAACGCACCTGAACTCCACCGCGGGGTCCGCGCATCCGAGCGTCGCCGACGCGACGAACGGGAGCGCCTGCGCGTCCTCGATGGACAGCTCCCCCGCGGTCGCGACGCACGAGCCGACGACGCCGATCGGGTCGAGCAGGTTGGACGCGCCCGCGGCGGCTTTCGCGCACTCGTCGTGGACGACGCCGCCCGAGCGCGCGTCGATCGCGCCCACCGCGGACTCCGTCTCCGAGAGGTCGAACCGGACGCACAGGAGGAGTTTCCGCTTGGGTATCGGGACGGTGTTCATCGCGTTCGGTTCGACGCCGCGCTGATGAGCGTCGGCTGCGCCGGCGTGGCGTCCGCGCGCGCGTCGTCGTCGCGTGCGCTGAGGAAGTGCGAGGACGCGCGGGGACGGATCGGACAACCCGAACGACGCGATGGTGTCACAAGTGAGCGACGATGGGCTGACAAGTGGCGTTTGAACGCCTTTGAACGGTTTCAACCGTTCATCGCTCCCGGGGTCGCGCTGATCGCGGAAACGCATCGATCTCGCGTAAGTTTCGCGCCAGCTCCCAGCACGGCAACCCCGCCAGCGCCAGCCAGATAAGCCTCCGCGAGCGACGCGCGCGCGTCGTCCACTTCGACGCGAGCGCCGGCAGCGCGCACGCGAGACCGTCCGCACGCCGCCGCCGCGTCCGCGGAACGAACGAAGATCGCGATGTCGTCGATCGCGAGCGCGCTCGCCGCGACGGCGCCCGCGCGCGCCGCGCGCGCGTCCTCCTCCGTCTGTGCGACCGCCGCTAGGGCATCGTCGTCGTCCGCGAGGATGATGCCCGCGCGCGTCGTCGGGGCGTGGCGTCGCGCGAGCGCGACGACCGGAGGTCACGGGATCGCGGCGCTGAGGAAGCCGCGCGCCGGTACCGGCCGCGGCCGCGCGCTGACGTTGCAGACCCGCGCGCGCGTCGCCGGCGGCGACCCTGGGGACACGCGCCTGGGCGCCACCTACGCGGACATCGCGCGCTCGTTCAGAGACCAGGTCAAGAAGAACTTCAACTACCTCCCCGTCGCGTTGATATGCCTCCTCGTCGGGTTCTCCATGTGCGCGTACTTCCCGCACCCGGAGTCCCCCGGCGACGCGGTCATCTGCCTCACGATCATGTTCCTGAGCGAGTTCTTGTCGAGCGTGTTGTACTCCCCAAAGCGGCCGCGAGGGATGTTGAAGTGGCTTCGCGAAGGGAGCTTCATCCCGCTGGCGCTCAACTGCTTCAAGATCGGCGTGTTGTACGGGCTGTGCTGCGACGCCTTCAAGGTTGGCTCGTGAGTTGGGGTTGGGAGGAGACGGTGGACGCGCGGAGGAGGATGAGGAGAAGGAGGAGGAGGAGGAGGAGAAGGGATGGATGGATGGATGGATGAGGGGCGGCGGCGGCGCCCCTCGCGTGTAGTTACCCCGGTCGAGGCCGGACATCAGGTTACAATATTTTATCCAGGCGAGTCGCTTGACGCCAAACCTTCGTCGTCGTCCGTCAACACTTCGCCGCGCCCAAGCCTCGTCGTGTCGCCATGGTGGCGTGGGTGAACATGCGGATCGACGCGGACGGGCTGCGCGTCGCGCAGACGTCCGCGTCGAGGGAAGTCTTGCGAGCGCTCGCGCGGCGCGGCGACGAGGCCGAGCGCGAGGACGCCGCGAGATCGTCGTCGTCGCTCTCGGAGGCGTGCGAGCGTTTCGAGGACGCGGACGACGTCCCCTTCCGCCTTCTGCGTCGCGCGTGCGAGGCGTCTCGAGCCGAGAAGAAGAAGAAGAAGAAGAAGAAGGACGACGACGACGACGACGACGACGACGACGGTCCGTACCTTCAGGACGTGTTGCTCGGCTCGAAGCTCGTCTTGACCGCGCCGAGGCGGCCGCCCGTGGATCCAGAGCACGCCGCGCGGATGGCGAAGCTCCGCGAGGAGGTGGACGAGCGCAGGCGGCGCGCGATGCGGCTCCGGGAGAGCGCGGAGGAGGGCGACGCGGAGGGCGACGCGGAGGGCGACGCGGGGACGAGCGGCGTGTCGATGCTGGCGAAGGATCTCGGGTTCGGCGCGCACGTGCTGACCGTCGTCGTCGCGTCCGGCGTCGCGGGCGTCCTCGCCGGTGCGTCTCGGCGCGTCCGAGAAGAAACGTTTTTTTTTTTTTTTCCCGACGCCGCGCCGACGCCGCGACTTCCCCTCCCGCGCAGGCAAATCGATGGCCCCGGACAGCGTCACGACGCACATCGTGATCGGGGCGATGGCCGCGTTCGTCGCGCTGGTCGTGGAAGCCCTCCTTTTCATCCTCCGCGACGCGAAGACGTAGGCGCGGCGCGGAGAGAGACGCGCGAGAAGACTTTCGACGACGAAACTCGAGACGACTGGAACAGAATCAGGTGCGTTCTATACACTGGTTCCCATACGACCGCGTTCGCGTGGTGAACGCCGTTCCTTAAGGACTTTTGCCGTCGTCTCTCTCCGCCCACGCCTCGCTTTCAATCCCGACACACCTCGACGCCTTTCAACTCCACCTGACGTCTTTCAACTC
>MDSW01034893.1_pt1 | contig 17770 bp, 16 predicted proteins | sample 811171 | NCBI WGS metagenome assembly MDSW01 (sample SAMN05326641, study PRJNA326480) | marine metagenome | isolation source: seawater | place: Atlantic Ocean: North West | collected 2012
ATCACTAATAATTTGTCTTAATTATGAATTTATTGTCTTCAACGTCAGTTTTTGGTTTTTATACTTTGCTAAGTAGGGTTTTGGGCTACATAAGGGATATTTTAATAGCTGTTTTTCTTGGAACCAGCGTTTACGCAGATGCCTTTTTTGTAGCCTTCAGATTACCTAACACTTTTAGAAGGTTATTTGCAGAAGGTACATTTAATGCCGCGTTTATTCCAAGTTATGCTGAAGAAAAACTAAAAGGAGAAGAGACAGGTAAAAAATTTGCTAACGAAGTCTTTAATTTACTTTTATTTTTTTTAATTCTTTTAATACTAATTATAGAAATATTTACTCCTTTTTTGGTTTATCTCATAGCACCAGGTTTTTATAACGATCCTGAAAAATTTAGTTTAGCTACAGAATTTACTAGAATTACATTTCCATTTTTACTTTTTGTAAGTTTGTCCTCTTTATTATCAGGAATATTAAATACAAATAATAAATTTGCCGCTGCCGCAGCAGCCCCAATTGTACTCAATGTCGTGTTAATTTTATCAATGTTATTTTCTTTTTATTTTAATAAAAATTTTGCACAAAACTTATCTATCGGGGTAACCTTAGCAGGAATACTTCAGCTAGTTATTCTTTTTATTTTTACAAGAAAATTTTATTTTCCCTCTATTAAATTAAGTTTTAAAATTGAAGAAAGCCTAAAACGTTTTTTTAAAAAACTTTTACCTAGTATTTTTTCTTCGGGTGTAACACAAATTAATATACTTATTGGAACTATCATTGCCTCATTTCAATCTGGGGCAGTTTCTTATTTATATTATGCTGACAGAGTTTATCAAATTAATTTGGCAATCGCAGGGATTGCTGTAGGAACAGTAACTTTGCCTGCTCTATCCAAAAGTATAAAAATGAATGACCAAAATTCAGTCAATCTTATACAAAATAAATCAATAGAACTCTCATTGTTACTTTCTTTACCCGCAACATTTGCTTTGTTAATAGCGTCAAAACAAATTGTAAGTTGTTTATTTGGTTATGGTTCTTTTGACACAGTAGACGTTATCTACACATCTTCAGCTTTAACTTATTTTGCTTTAGGAGTCCCAGCCTTTGCTTTGGTTAAAGTATTGTCAAATTTTTATTTTGCACGCGATAATACAAAATTACCATTCTATATCTCCTTAGTAAGTGTTGTTATTAACGTTTTAATAAGTGTTTCTTTGTTTAAAAAATATGGATTTATAATAATCCCCATAGCCACTTCAATTTCTACTTGGATTATTGTCCTAATTTATTTTTATTTATTAAATAGTAAAAAATTTATTAATTTTGAAAATAAAATATTATTAAATCTTTTAAAAATTTCATTTGCAGTAATCTTAATGTGCTTTTTCCTTTATTTTGGTTTAGATTATTTTGAGGATAAGTTTAAATACAGTTACAATTTTAAATTAATTTATTTACTAATTGTGGTAGGCTTATCAGCAGGAGTATATCTACTTGCAGCAAATCTTTTGGGAGTATTAAATTTAAAGGGCTACAAGCTAAAATGAATAAAAAACATAAAGAATTAGTTTTTTCGGGCGTTCAGCCTACCGGCAATTTACATTTAGGAAATTATTTGGGGGCAATGAAAAACTTTGTCGATTTACAAAAAAAAATGTCATGTATTTATTGTGTAGTTGATTTGCATGCAATAACCGTATTTAAGAACCCAAAAGAGCTAAGAGAGAATATTCTAGAGACAGCAGCTGGCTTTTTAGCTTGTGGCTTAGATTTTAACAAAAGCATAATATTTAATCAGTCTTCAATAAGCGGTCACAGTGAATTGGCTTGGATTTTAAATTGTATATCAAGAGTTGGCTGGATGAATCGAATGACTCAATTTAAAGAAAAAGCTGGTTCAAACAAGGAAAATGCTAGCGTCGGCCTTTATGTTTATCCAAATTTAATGGCAGCAGATATTTTGCTTTATAAAGCAACCCACATTCCGGTAGGAGATGATCAAAAACAACATTTAGAGTTAGCAAGAGATATCGCCCAAAAATTTAATAGCGATTTTAACAGTGTAGATTTTTTTCCATTACCAGAACCGTTAATTCAGAAAAAACTTTCAAGAGTCATGAGTTTAAGAGATGGAAAGAAAAAAATGAGCAAGTCAGAAGACTCAGATTATTCAAGAATTGATTTAAAAGATACCGAAGATGAAATAAAAAAAAAAATTAAAAAAGCAAAAACGGACTCCCTGCCAATTCCTGAAAAAGTTTCAGATTTAAGCAATAGGCCTGAAGCATTAAATCTTTTAAATATTTATTCTTTTTTAACCGGTTCCAACATAGAAAATACGCTTAACTTAATGCAAGGAAAGGATTTTTCAAAATTTAAAAGCGAATTGTCAGATGTTGTAATTTCTATAGTTTGTCCAATTGGAAAAAAAATAAAAGATTTAAAAAAAGACAAGACTTATTTAACAAAAGCACTAAAAGAAGGAACTGAAAAAGCTGCCTCTATTGCTGAAAAAAACTTAAAAGAGGTTAAAGAAATAGTGGGTTTTTTATAAAAATATAATTATGATTTTTTTTTTAGTCTATGGTAAAATTTTCTTATGATTCAAATTAAAAATACACCAAATCCAAATGCTTTACAGTTTTTGTCCGACAATATAATTTCTGAAGTTGGAGCAAGAGAGTTTCAAAAAGATAAAATAAATGAAATAAAGAATACTTTTGTTAGAAACATATTAAATATTGATGGTATCGAATTAATTTTATTTTCAGATAATTTTCTAAGTGTAAAAAAAAAGGAAAACGCAAATTGGGAAAGCATTAAACCTTCAGTAATTTCATATTTAAATGATCATTTTCAAACAAATAAAAAACCAATACTTTTAAAAAACGAAACAAAAGAGGAAAAAACTAAAAACAAAAAAAACAGCAACGATACAATCAATCAAATCAATGAAATTCTTGACACTAAGATTAAGCCAGCAGTTGCTAGAGATGGGGGGGATATAAAATTTATTTCCTTTGAAAATGGAATAGTGAAGGTCGAACTAAAAGGTAGCTGCGTTGGCTGTCCAAGCTCCATGATGACTTTGAAGCAAGGGGTTCAAAATTTGCTAAAACATTATGTAAAAGACGTAATTTCGGTAGAAGCAATTTAAAATAAAAAATGAAAAAAAATGTAAATTATAGGGATCAGTTAATAGAGCTTTCTAAACTTTATAAAATTCAGGAAATTAAATCATATATTAATTCCAGAAAGAAGCTCACTACATCACAGATAGAACTTATTCTGCTTAAGAACAAGGTTAGATTGCCAGAACATAGTTACAACAAGAAGAAGATTGCAGAAATTAAATTTAAAGAACAGGTTTTAACAAATGTTTTAGTAACATGCTGTTTAATCACTTTTCTAGTAAGTTTATTGAGTGTTAGACCCTATATTAAAAATGTTACAAGTCAGATTAAGTTTTCCTATATAGCCAAGGAATACAAATCTAATAAAGAATTATTTACAAAAAAAAATCTAACAAAAGATTTTCAAACTGGAAAATCAAAAGAAGACAATAAAATTAGTCTAGATACCAGAATTACCTTAAATCTTTTTGAAAATTTAAAATACGATTTAAAAAATATTAGACTAGGCGAAAGCGTTAAGCCAGTTTATCTTTCAAAACTTCCTCCCGATTTAAAAAATATTAAAAGCACATCTAAAAGAAAAAATACATTTATTAAAATAATCTTACCTTTGATTATAGATGAAAATAATAAGATTTTAGAAAATAGAAAAAAACTTTTTAAGATTTTGGCAAAACCAGCAAATTCAATGGGAGAAAAACGTTGGTTAAAAAGACGTTATGAAGAATATCGAATTCAAAATGAAGATATTGCAGATTTAAAATTAAGAATGGACATAATACCTGTTTCTTTAGCAATAGCCCAGGCAGCAAAAGAGAGCGGATGGGGGACCTCTAGATTTGCTTTAAAAGGTAATGCAATGTTTGGTCAGTGGACATATGGAAAAGACGGTATAAAACCGAAAGACAGCAAAGGCAAAGACCACAAAGTACTTGCGTTTCCAATGTTACGTTCATCAATAGTGGCGTACCAAAAAAACTTAAATACTCACAAAGCTTATGGAGAATTTAGAGAAAAAAGAGCTACCCTAAGAGAAGCAAACAAAAAAATATCTGGATTAGATTTGGTTGTTTATTTAAACAATTACGCTGCTACCGGCACGGAGTATGTTAAAACTCTTACCAGCATTATAAATCAGAATAAATTAACTGATTTTGACGATTCAACTTTAATGAATACTGATAGACAAACTTCTTTGACACTTTAAGTCCTACAAGTTTGATACAACAAATTGTATACCCAGCCATCTCCACTCACCTGTATCTTCTCTCATCGAGCAATTAATTCTTCCTCTTTCAGTTGTAAATTTTCCTCTTAAAACTATTTTTAATTCATTATCATTGAGAAAATTTATTTTTGATTTTTGCCATTCGTTTTCTTCGTTTGAATAACAATTAATATTTTTTATGTTAGGACCATTTTCAAAAAAAGTAATTCTAACATCAGGAGGATTATTTTCTTTATTTAAATATCTTTCTTCAGGAATTATTTTTTTATAAGGAAAAGGAATAGTTTTAAGCAATCTTTTAAATCTTTTAAGCTCTCCGTATTTTTCATTAATTGGAAATCTGGGCAATTCAAACTTATTTTTTGTAGAATCTATAACACCGGAATGCTGACCAAATGCGTAAGTGAATCCTAAATTTTGAACAATTTTTTTGTAAGAATTTTTATATTCACCGAAAGGATAAGCAAAGAAAATTGTTTTGTGATTTAATTTTTCTTTAAAAAGTTTCATAGAAATTTCCAGATCCTTTTTGATTTCTTCGTCATTTTTATCAGCAAGATATTCATGAGAGTGACTATGGTTTCCAATATGGACAAAATCAAATTTAGAAATTTCTTTTAATTCTTCCCAGTTCATATATCCTGATGACCCAACACTTTCCGTATTCACAAAAATTATAAAAGGAATTTTTTCTTTTTTTAAAATTGGCCAAGCATTTTTATAAAACGATGAAAAACCGTCATCAACCGTTAACAGAATTCTTTTAGCTTCACTTTTTGCATTTATATATTTGTCAAACTGTTCATGTGAAATAAATTCAAAATTCATTTCCTTTATGAGGTTAATGTGTGATTTAAAATCATTTAACTTTATATTAGTTGAGGGATATTTATTTTCATCAAATCTATGATACATTATGGAAATAATACCATTGTCTTTGTGGCTTTCAGCTTTAGAATAAGAATTGTATGGAGGAATTAAAAAAACTATAAATAAAGTAATGATAAAGGATTTTTTAATAATTAGTTTCACAGGCAAAAATGACTCAATTGGTTTAAGGCTTGATAATAATTTTTTTGTCAAAAAATTTCAAACTAATATGAAAAATAATGAGTTAGCTGTGAATAATATATTGGACTTTATCAAAGAAAAAAAAGCCAATCTTGATAAGGATTTTTCCATTATAGTAAACACTGGTCCAGGTAGTTTTTCAGGAGTAAGGATTTCACTAGCCATAGCCAAAGGGATTAAAATCTCAAAGGGGGCAAAAATTTATGGATATAAAGACTTCCAATTACCCAAATTTAACCTTAAAAATATTGAATTATTAATTAAAAAAAATCTCTTAGAAAAGGAATTGATTAAACCAGTGTATATAAGTTAAATTAAGCAACTTTTATGAGCAAAATTGAAGAAAAATGTAAACAAAAAGGTGTTAGGTTGACAGATCAAAGAAAAGTTATAGCTAAGGTCATGTCAGATTCAAAAGAAAAGTATGGTTCAAAAGATCATCCAGATGTAGATGAACTTCATAAAAGAGTTAGTTTGGTTGATGATAAAATTAGCATTGCAACTGTTTACAGAACGGTAAAACTTTTTGAAGAGGCAGGTATATTAGAGAAGCATGATTTTAAGGGCGGCAAAGCAAGGTATGAACAAGCTCCCGATGAACATCACGACCATCTTATAGATATAAATAGTGGAGAAATTATAGAATTCGTAAATAATGAAATTGAAGAACTCCAAAAAAAAGTTGCTTCAAAACTTGGATACAAGCTAGTAGATCATAAATTAGAATTATACGCGACAAAAATTAAAAAATAAAAATAAACTTGCAAAAAAATTTCTTTATCAAAACTTTTGGTTGTCAAATGAACGAATACGATAGCAATCGTATCTCTGATTTAATTAAAAAAAACGGTTATAAAAAAACAGATACTTTAGAAAATATAGATTGTTACATACTAAATACGTGCCATATTAGAGAAAAGGCTACCGAAAAAGTTTACCACGATATAGGAAGATTAAAAAAAAAATATAGAAATAAAAAAAAACCAACAGTTCTTGTCACGGGGTGCGTTGCACAGGCGGAGAACGATGAAATGCTTAAAAGAGAAAAATATATTGATGCAGTAGTTGGCCCACAATCTTACCAAAACATTCCAAAAATTTTAGAAGAAATTGACGAGAAAAAATCAAGATTAAATTTTACTGACTTTGATGTAATAGAAAAATTTGATAAATTAAACACTTTAGAAAATTCTAATTCAAAAACTTCATCTTTTATAACAATACAAGAGGGCTGTGATAAATTTTGTAACTTTTGTGTAGTGCCATATACAAGAGGAGCCGAATATTCAAGGTCATTAAAAGAAATTGTAAATGAAGCAAAGAAATTAGTTTTGAACGGTGTAAAAGAAATTATTTTGCTAGGACAAAATGTTAATGCATATAATTACAGATTTGAAAATGAAAATTTTAAACTATCTCATTTAATTAGAGATCTGAATAAAATAAAAGGTTTAAAAAGGATCAGATACACAACTTCGCACCCCAATGATATGACTGATGATCTAATAGATTGTTACAAAGATGTAAATAAACTTATGCCTTTTCTACATTTACCAGCTCAAAGTGGATCAAATAAAATTTTAGAAAAAATGAATCGAAAATACACAAAAGAAAAATACTTAAATATAGTGGAAAAAATGAAAGAGGTCTCTCCCAAAATAGAATTCTCAAGTGATTTTATAGTTGGATATCCAGGAGAGAGCGAAAAAGATTTTGGGGATACTGTTGATCTAATAGAAAAGGTAAATTTTGTAAATTCATTTTCGTTTATCTATAATAAAAGACCAGGCACACCCGCTTCGAATTTAGAAACTCCAGATACAGAGGTACAAAAAAAAAGGCTGGTTACTCTTCAAAGTTTACTTGAGAAAATCCAAAGAAAGAAAAATAAAGAAAATATAGGAAAATTTAGAGAAGTTCTGGTTGAAAATAAACTAAAAAATCAGAATAAATTTTTTGGAAGAACTTTTGAATTAACACCAGTAGTTTTTGATGCAAAAGAAAGTGATGTAGGAAAAATTATAAATGTAGAAATAAAAGATTGTAATCAAAATTCTTTATTTGGATCTAAAATAAACCCAAACAAAGAGGTGGCGGCATAATGCTAGAGGCAAAAAATTTAGAAAAACAAATTTTAATAAAAAAAATAGACAATAGAACTTTAAATGTAAAGATTTTTGACAATAAAATGTTGATGGCAATTGTTGGTGAATTTAATACCAATTTAGCCGAATTAGAAAAGTTGACAAATACAAAGCTTTTTTTCAGAGGTAATTCAATTACGGCAAAAGGAGACAAAGACTCAATTTTAAATGTCTCCGAGTCTCTAAAATATTTAGCAAATAAATTTCTGGTTACCAATTCAATTGAAAATGGTGATATAATTTATTCAGTAAAAAATAATATGCCAAATATAAAGGAAAGAGATAAAAACAATATAAGACCCTTGGGACAAATAATTAAGACGCCCAAAAGGTCAGTTGTACCTAGATCTAAGAAGCAGTCTGAATATTTGGAAGCATTATTAAATGAAAAAATAGTTATATCTTTGGGCCCAGCTGGAACGGGGAAAAGCTATCTAGCAGTATCAGTTGGAGTAAAAATGTTAATGGAAAAAAAGGTAGAAAGAGTGATTTTGTCTAGACCGGCAGTGGAGGCTGGTGAGAGATTAGGTTTCCTGCCTGGCGATATGAAAGACAAAGTAGATCCATATTTAAGGCCTCTCTATGATGCGTTATACGATCTATTTGGATTTGAAAAAATTCAAAAAAAAATTGAAACAGGAGAAATAGAAATAGCACCCCTAGCATTTATGAGGGGAAGAACTTTAAAAAATTCTTTTGCTATATTGGACGAAGCTCAGAATGCATCGTTAACTCAAATAAAGATGTTTCTTACAAGAATAGGGGAGAATTCTAAGCTGGTAGTAAATGGAGATCCGTCACAAATTGACTTAAAAAACAAAAATGATTCTGGTTTATTAAAAACAAAAAGAATTTTACAGGAAGTTAAGGAAGTAAAATTTATAGAGTTTGATCACAATGACGTAGCTAGACATCCTTTGGTTGCAAAGATTGTTAAAGCTTATCAAAAAAAAATTGATGATAAAAGTTGAGGTCCTCATTCAAGAAAAAAAATGGAAAAAATACATTGTTAATCCTCAAGAGTATTTAAAGAATAAAATTAAAAAAATAAAAAATTTAATACCCATTCTAAAAAATAAAAAAGTAGTTTTTTCAGTTATGCTAGCAGGGAATAAAGAGATTAAGAATTTAAATAAAAAATTTAGAAATAAAAATAAAACTACCGATGTATTGTCATTCCCTTACTATCAAAGTCAGGAGCTAAAAAAAAAAATACAAAAAAATAAAGATACTTATTTAGGTGATATAATTTTAAATTATTATAAGATCCATAAATTAAAAAAAAAAGGTTTTATATATCAATTTAATAAACTTTGGGTACATGGACTTCTTCATTTAATCGGTCACAAACATTACAAAAACAAGGATTTTCACAAAATGAGAAAATTAGAAAATCAGATTTTAAATAAAATTCAAAATATAAAATGATAAGTTTTTTTAATAAAAGATTTTTTATTTTATTCATTTTTCCAATTTTTTTGGGAGGATTATCAGTTTTTAGCTTTCAGCCTTTTAATTTTTTTTTTATAAATTTTCTCTCCCTCCCAATACTATTCTGGTTAATACTTTTCGTTAAAAAAAAATCTAAAAGTGTTTATAGAAAAAAGCCTTTTGTTAAAAATCTATTTTTTTTAGGAACCTCATATGGTTTTGGTTTTTTCTTTTTCAGTCTTTATTGGATTATTCACTCGATGACTTTTGATGATGCGTTTAAAATCTTTATACCGTTTGGTTTGTTTTTAATACCTCTTTTCCTATCACTTTTTCTCTCTATACCAATAATTTTGTCTGGATACATAATTAATGAAAAAATTTCATCAATTTTTTTGATCAGCTTCTTTTTTGGTTTTGCAGATTTTGCAAGAAGTACAGTCCTTACAGGATTTCCATGGAATCTCTGGATTTATAGTCTATCATCTAGTGTTGAAAATTTACAATTAATTGACAGCTTAGGTTTTTTTTCACTAAATTTAATTGTTATTACGCTTTTCTTTTTTCCGGCCATACTTTTTTTTAAAAACTCAAATAAATATTTTGTGCCAAGTATTCTTATAGTGATATTTTTTTCAAACTATTTTTATGGATCCTACAAAATAAACACTGGAAGTACCTCTATCAATAAAGCAAACAAAGAAATTAATTTTAAAATTGTAACAGCAGGTTTTAAACTATCAGAATTTAAGGATCCAATAGATGTGACTTCAAGACTAATAAGATTTAGCGAACCCGAAAAGGGAAAAAAAACTATTTTTGTTTGGCCCGAGGGAACTTTTATGAGTGAAAGCTTCTCAAATATAAAAAACAATAGTAAAATTATATCTTTATTTAAAAAAAATTTTTCTAAAAATCATTTAATAATATTGGGAGCAAACACACTCAAAAAACACAATCAAGAAGAAAAGTATTTTAATAGCATGTTGTTGATTGATAGCGATTTAAATATTATTGCTCAATATGATAAAAAAAAGTTGGTTCCCTTTGGTGAGTTTTTGCCATTAGAAAATCTTTTAAACAAGATTGGCATGAAAAAGATTACCCCAGGATATGTATCTTTTTCGAATGGAAAAGGAGAAACCATACTGGATTTTAATTTTAATGAAAATAGCTTAAAGTTATTACCTTTGATTTGCTATGAAATCATTTTCCCCAATTTGGTTGAAGAGAATGGAAATAAATATAATTTTATTGTGAATATTTCAGAAGATGCTTGGTTTGGAAATAGTGTTGGTCCCCACCAACATTTTTCAAAAGCAATCTTTAGGGCGATAGAATCCAGAACATTTGTGATAAGATCGGCAAACAAAGGCAAAAGTGTTTTTATAGATCCTAATGGCAAAGTAATTAAAGCTTTAGAACCTATTGAGGCTGGCAACATTGAGTTAAAACTACCGTTACTTGAATCCACAAAAAAACAATACAAAAAAAGTTTGATATTTTACTCGCTTTTAATTACATATGTCTTCACATTTTTTATATTACGTAAATTTAAAATTTAATGAATTCTAATAATTATTTTTTTACAAGCGAATCAGTATCCGAAGGTCATCCAGACAAAGTTTGTGATCGAATTTCAGATATGGTTGTTGATACCTACTTATCTAAAGACTCCAACGCAAGAGTTGCTTGCGAAACTCTTACAACAACAAACAAGGTTGTTTTGGCAGGAGAAACAAGAGGACCTGAAATAAAAAAAGATGAATTAATAGAAAAAGTTCGTGGTTGCATAAAAGATATAGGATATGAACAAAAAGGTTTTCATTGGAAAAACTGTGACATTGACGTTTATCTTCATTCTCAATCTGCAGATATAGCTATGGGGGTCGACTCTAAGGGAAATAAAGATGAGGGAGCGGGTGATCAAGGGATAATGTTTGGCTATGCATGTAATGAAACAGAAGTTTTGATGCCAGCTCCAATTTATTATTCACATAAAATTTTAGAGTTAATGGCTTTAGATAGAAAAAAAGGTATTGCTGACAAATTGGAACCAGATTCAAAAAGCCAGGTTACAATGAAGTATGAAAATGGAAAACCCACAAAAGTTACATCAGTAGTAATTTCTACACAACATTCACCAAAAGTTGATCAGTCTCAGGTAAAAGAAATCGTAAGACCATACCTAGAAAAAGCAATCCCAAAAAATTTGCTTTCAGGATTAAAAGAAGAAGAATTTTATGTTAATCCAACAGGCCAATTTATAATTGGGGGCCCCGACGGTGATACTGGTCTTACAGGAAGAAAAATTATAGTTGATACTTATGGTGGTGCGGCCCCACATGGTGGTGGAGCTTTTTCTGGAAAAGATCCCAGCAAAGTTGATAGATCAGCAGCTTATGCTGCTAGGTATGTCGCAAAAAATGTAGTTGCCTCCAAAATTGCAAACAAATGTTTGATCCAATTATCTTATGCTATAGGAGTTTCTAAACCGTTATCAATTTATGTTGATCTTTTTAATAACGATGAGAAAAAAGCGAAGCATGTAGAAAAGTTAATTAAAGAGAATTTTGACTTAAGTCCTAGAGGAATAAAGGAAATGCTTACTCTAAATAAACCTATATATGAGTGTACAGCAGCTTATGGCCATTTTGGTAGAAAACCTGACTCAAAAGGCAGCTTTTCTTGGGAAAAAACTGACAAAACCTCAATTTTTAAAAAGTAATTCTTGAAAAAGATAAAAATATAAATTAAAAAAAGATTAAGTTACCTAGAAGTGCAAAATGGGCTTTTGCCCATTTTTTTTTAGGCGAAAGGAAAACACGATGTTAAACAGAGGTTTAGACAAACAAGAGCTGCTAAGGGTAGTTGACTCTGTAGCAAATGAAAAATCTATAGATAAAGAACTTATTTTAAGTTCTATGGAAACAGCAATACAAAGGGCTGCACATAGCAAATTTGGATCAGAAAATGAAATTGAAGCAAAAATAGATAGAAAAAGCGGAAATATAAAAATCCAGAAAGTTTTAACAGTCGTTGACAAAGTAGAAGATTCGGCAAGGGAAATATCCATTAAGGATGCAAATTTAAATCAGAAAAAAACCGAAACCTTGAAAGTTGGTGACAGAATCTATGAAGAGTTACCACAAGTTGATTTTGGAAGAATAGCCGCCCAAAGTGCTAAACAAGTTATTTCACAAAGAGTAAGAGAAGCGGAAAAAAATAGGCAATATGAGGACTTTAAAGATAAGAAAGGACAAATTTTAAGCGGAGTTATAAAAAGACAAGAGTATAGCAATGTCATTGTTGATCTGGGGAGAGCCGAAGGAATAGTTAGGAAAGAGGAATTAATTCAAAGAGAGATATTAAAAAACGGAGATAGACTTAAGGCATACTGTTATGATGTAAAACAAGATTCAAAGGGACATCAAGTATTTTTATCTCGTGCCCATCCTCAATTTTTAGCAAGATTATTTTTTCAAGAGGTCCCAGAAATTTATGAAGGAATAATTGAAATAAAATCAGTTTCACGAGATCCAGGAAGCAGAGCAAAGATTTTGGTATCTTCTAAAGATTCATCTTTAGATCCCGTAGGAGCTTGTGTGGGTATGAGAGGAAGCAGAGTTCAGACCGTAGTCAATGAATTGCAGGGAGAAGAAATTGATATAATTAAATGGACAGAAGACTTACCAACATTAGTAGCAGAATCCTTATCTCCAGCAGAAATACAGAAAGTTTTAATAGACGAACAAAATAAGAGAATAGAGGTTATTTTAACAGAGGAAAATCTTAGCAAAGCTATAGGCAGAAGGGGTCAAAACGTACGACTTGCATCAAAACTAATAGGTTATGAAATCGATATTTTAACTGACAAAGAGGACTCTGAGAGAAGACAAATTGAATTTAAAGAGAAAACAGAAAATTTTGTAAAAAATTTAGAGGTCGACGAAACTTTGGGACAACTTCTTGTTTCAGAAAATTTTCAAAGTATTGAGGAAATTGCACAATCTAAGCCAGAAGACATTCATAAAATTGAAGGAATAGAAGAGGAAACTGCTAAAGAGTTAATTTCAAGAGCAGCAGAAAGTTTAGAGAAAGAAAAAACAGAAATATCAAAAAAACTAAAAGATCTTGGAGTAGAAGATTCATTGCTTAATTTAGAGGGAATGACACAAGGCATGCTTGTTGTTTTAGGTGAAAAAAATATAAAAAAACTTAAAGATTTTGCAGAACTATCATCAGACGAATTGATAGGTGGCTTTGACGAAATCAAAGGAAAAAGAATTAGGATTAATGGTTACCTCGAAGATTTTGCCCTATCCAGAGAAGAAGCTGATAATTTAATAATGGGTGCTAGAAAGATTGTATTTGGAGATTAATTTAATGGAAAAAGATAAGAATAAAAAAAAAACACTTACCATATCAGGCAATTTTGGTAAAAAGAGTCCTCCACAAACTGGAAAAAAACCAGAAAAAAAAACATTTAATGTATACAAAAAGAAACCCCAGAGCCATTTCTCAAAAAAATCAAATCAGAATTTTGCAAAACCAGCAGAAAAGCCAAATAGAAAAAATTTTTCAAGAAAGTATGCGGAACAGCAGGCAACAAAACGATTTATTCATCCTGAATCAAAAGATTCCTTTAAAGCAAAACCCAAGGGAGTGGAGCGAGATAAAAATTTAGATAAAAAAAGAGAATTTAAGCTTACAATTTCAAGAGCTATGAATGTAGAAGAATTTGAGATTAAACAAAGAAGTTTAGCCTCGGTCAAAAGAGCTAGACAGAAAGAAAAAAAATTAAAAAAAGATGATATTAAAAAGGAATTTAAAAAAGTAATTAGAGATGTGAATATTCCAAATAAAATAACCATACAGGAGTTGTCTAATAGGATGGCTGAACAATCTAGCGGTATAATAAAATTTCTTTTAAATATGGGCGTTCAGGCAACGATTAATCATACAATCGATAAAGATACAGCAGAGTATATAGTTAAAGAGTTTGGCCACAATCCTGTTTTAGAAAAAATACCGGAAGCAAATTTTCAAAGTGATAAAAAAATAGAGCAAAAGGATCTTAAAACTCGACCACCTATAGTTACAGTAATGGGCCACGTTGATCATGGCAAAACTTCCTTGTTAGATGCGTTAAGGAAAACAGATGTTGTTTCAGGAGAACATGGCGGTATAACTCAACACATAGGAGCCTACCAAGTCTCAGACGGCAAGGAAAAATTAATCACATTTATAGACACTCCTGGCCATGCCGCATTTACAGAGATGAGAGCAAGAGGATCAAAAATAACAGATATAGTAGTTTTAGTTATAGCAGCAGATGATGGTGTAAAACCTCAGACCGTAGAGGCCATTCAACACTCTAAGGCTGCTAAAGTACCAATCATTGTTGCTATTAATAAATGCGAATTACCCGGCTCAAATATTGAAAAAATAAAAAATGATCTAATGCGTTATGAGTTAATTGCTGAAAGTTTAAGTGGAGACACTTTATTTGTAGAAGTTTCAGCAAAAACAAAAAAGAACTTAGACAAACTAAAAGAGAGCATTATTCTTCAGGCCGACCTTCTAGATTTAAAAGCGTCTAAAAATGGTAATGCCAAAGGCGTAGTACTGGAAGCCAAAATTGACAAAGGAAAAGGACCAGTAGCTACAGTTTTGGTTACTAACGGTGAGCTAAAAAGAAGCAATTATTTTATTTGTGGAAGCACATACGGAAAAGTTCGAGCAATGATAGATTACAATGGCAAAACAATTGATAACGCCTATCCCTCTTCACCAGTAGAAATTCTTGGTCTAAATGAAAAAGTTCAAGCTGGAGATGAATTTATGGTTGTTGAAAACGAAGACGAAGCAAAAAAGATTAGTGATTTTAAAAAATCAGGAATTAAAGAAAATAAAATATCAATTTCATCTGAAAAAACAAATATCTTTGATAAAGAAAATACCAAGAAAGAACTCAATATAATATTGAAATCAGATGTTCAGGGCTCCAGCGAAGCATTGAAAAGTGCTATAGACAAAATAGAACATCCGGAAGTTAAACCTAAGATAATTTTATCTGACATTGGAATGATTAATGAAACAGATGTATCTTTAGCTAAAGCGTCAGAGGCAATTATTATTGGTTATAATATTAAACCAAATAGAGAGGCAAAAAAATCAGCAGAAATACAGAAAGTAAGAATCGAGTTTTTTAATATAATTTATAAAGCCATTGAATTTGTTGAAAATAATCTTTCAGGATTACTAGAACCAGAAAGAAAAGAAAAAATTGAAGGAATGGCAGAAATATTAAAAATATTTAAGTTGTCCAAATCTGGGAAAGTTGCCGGATCTAAAGTCACTGAGGGTGAAATAAAAAATAATTCTAAAGCAAGGATTTTAAGAGATGGAAAGGTTGTACATGAGGGAAGCATAGTTAGTATTTTTAGAGAAAAAAATGCAGTTAAAGAAGTTAAAAATGGATTTGAATGTGGAATTGCATTTAAAAATTTTGCAGATTTCAAGGAGAAAGATATAATCGAATCTTATAGAATTGACACAATAAGAAGAGAAATACATGATTAAAAATTCTTCGAATTTTGGGCCGAATTATAGACAGCTAAGAGTTGGAGAGCTGATTAAACAAAATTTGGGCCAAATTTTTCTAAAAAATGAAGCAAAAATACCATCTTTGAAGACAAATTTAATAACAATAACCGAAGTTAAAATGAGCTCAGATTTAAAATCCGCAAGGGCATATATCATTCCTTTGGGGGGAAAAGAAACAGAAAAGACGGTTAATATCTTGACCGAATTTTCTTATCTTGTTAGAAAGGCATTGTCAAAGAAACTAGATATTAAATTTCTTCCCAGGTTATATTTTGTTGGAGACAAATCCTTTGATTATGCAGAGAGAATTGAAAAACTTATTAAACAGAATAATATAAATGAAATCAAAAAAAGAAATCGTTAAGTCTTTAGGGATGCACAAAAATGATGTTGGATCAACAGCTATACAGATAGGTTTGTTAAGTGAAAAAATTAATAAACTTTCAGAACATTTTAAAAAGTTTAAAAAAGACAAGCATTCTTTCCGTGGTCTAACAAAATCAGTAAATCAGAGAAAAAGATTGCTAGATTATTTAAGCAAAAATGATCCTAAGACATATAGCGATATATTAAAAAAACTTAATTTAAGAAAATAGATGTTTAAACAATTTAAAGAAGAAATAGATTTTGGTGGAAAAAAACTAATTTTAGAAACAGGAAAGATTGCTCGTCAAGCTGATGGTGCAATAATTGCAACTTGGGGAGAAACAGTGGTTATTGCGACTGTTGTTGGTGCAAAAAAAGTTAATCCAGAAACAGATTATTTTCCTCTCTCTGTAAATTACCAAGAAAAATATTATGCTGCTGGAAAAATTCCAGGCGGTTATTTTAAAAGAGAAGCAAGACCAACCGAATCGGAAACTTTAATATCAAGATTGATTGATAGACCGATCAGACCTTTATTCCCTGAAGATTTTAGAAATGAAGTGCAAGTTTTACCTACCGTGCTTTCATACGATAATGAAAACGAAGCTGATATATTATCAATAATAGCATCCTCAGCCGCTCTATCAATTTCAGGATTGCCTTTTAAGGGACCCGTAGGTGCATCTAGAGTTGGTTTTATTGACAGTAAGTGCGTTTTAAATCCAACTAAACAGCAACTAGAAAATTCAAAACTAGACTTAGTTGTGGCTGGAACTAAAGATGCCGTTTTGATGGTTGAGTCAGAAGCTTCAGGTTTAACCGAGAAAGAAATGTTAGAAGCTGTCAAGTTTGGTCACGAAGGTTTTGTTCCAGTGATCAAAGGTATAGAAAAATTGGCAAAAAAATGTTCAAAAGAACCGTGGAAAATTGAAAAGAAAGATTATAGCAAAATTTATAAAAAAATTGAAAAAAAACTTACCAAGGATCTAGAAAAAGCATTTTCGGAAAAAGACAAAAAGAAAAGATCTGAGTTAATTAATTTAGCAGGAGATAAATGCAAAACTTTGTTCGAAGATGATGAAGATCTTTTAGAACACGAGGTAATGTTGCAACTTAAAAATTTAGAAAAAAACATTGTAAGAACTAGAATTTTAAAAAGCAAAAAGAGAATTGATGGAAGAGGCTTGTCAGATGTAAGGCCAATAAAATGTGAAGTTGGAATTTTACCAAGAGCTCATGGTTCAGCTTTATTCACCAGAGGAGAAACACAGGCTTTAGTAACAACAACGTTGGGAACTACAGATGACGAACAAAGAATTGAAAGTTTAGAAGGTTTAAAAAGACAAAGATTTATGTTGCATTATAATTTTCCACCATTTTCTGTGGGGGAAACAGGTAGAATTGGAACCGGCAGAAGAGAAGTTGGACATGGAAAATTAGCTTGGAGAGCTTTAAATTCATCCCTTCCTAAAAAAGAAAATTTTCCTTACACCTTAAGAATTGTGTCTGAAATCACAGAATCCAATGGATCTTCTTCAATGGCTACAGTTTGCGGATCCTCTTTAGCATTAATGGATGCAGCTGTTCCTATAGCAGAGTCTGTTGCAGGAATAGCGATGGGATTAATCAAGGAAAAAGATAAATTCTCTATTCTGTCAGATATTCTAGGAGACGAAGACCATCTGGGAGACATGGATTTTAAAGTTGCTGGAACGAAAGACGGAATTACTTCTTTACAGATGGATATAAAAATTACAGGAATTACTTTTGAGATTATGGAACAA
>MDSW01091798.1_pt1 | contig 17766 bp, 19 predicted proteins | sample 811171 | NCBI WGS metagenome assembly MDSW01 (sample SAMN05326641, study PRJNA326480) | marine metagenome | isolation source: seawater | place: Atlantic Ocean: North West | collected 2012
CGGTAAATATTCGTTATCCGCAAGCCTATCGCGATTCGCCAGCGCAATTAGCGCTACTGCCAATCGTGACTCCCAAAGGCGAACGCATCGCTCTGGGCGATGTTGCCAAAGTCAGTATTGCTGATGGACCGCCTGGCATCAAAAGTGAAAACGCGAGAATTAATGGTTGGACTTTTGTCGATATCGATGGCGTGGATGTGGGCACCTATGTGGAGAACGCAAAAGAAATCGTAGCGAAACAATTGGAGCTTCCTGCCGGGTACTCGATTGGCTGGTCCGGTCAATATGAGTACATGGTTCGCGCAAAAGAAAAATTGCAGTATGTGGTGCCATTAACCTTAGCCATCATTGCCATTTTACTTTTTTTGAACTTCAGAAATTTTGCCCACGTGGCCATTATTCTAGGCTCTCTGCCCTTGGCCTTGGTCGGGTCAATCTGGCTGATATACCTACTCGGCTTTAATTTCTCGGTCGCCGTTGGTGTGGGCTTTATTGCTCTGGCGGGTGTCGCGACCGAGCTCTCCGTCATCATGCTGGTGTTTCTAGAAATATGTTGGCGTCAACATATTAAACGTGCACAAGAGGAGGGTCGCAAGACCAACAGTGATGACCTGCACCAAGCGATTATCGAAGGCGGAGCGCTTCGAGTTCGACCTAAAGTCATGACCGCCTCAGCCATTATCATCGGTTTACTGCCGATCATGTATGGCAGTGGCACCGGATCAGAGGTGATGAGTCGCATTGCAGCCCCAATGGTTGGCGGTATGCTCAGCGCATTGGTATTGACCCTGTTGGTGCTGCCCGCCGTGTATTTGCTCTGGAAGCGAGCAACGATCGATTAGTCTCCGTTAATCTGAATGGCTCATGGACTAGAGCCTTTTCTATCTTTCCACAATAAAACCCTTATTTTGGAGGACGCATGCAGCATTCACATTCACCACATTATCAAAAAAATAGTTTAACCCTGGCTGGTGCCGTTGCCATGGGTACCGGCGTTATGATCGGCGCGGGTATATTTGCTTTAACAGGTCAAGTTGCGGAGATGGCTAGAGAGTGGTTTCCACTGGCATTCTTACTTGCCGCTGTTATTTCGGGTTTTAGCGCCTATTCCTATGTGAAAATGTCGAGCGCGTACCCGAGTGCGGGCGGGATTGCCATGTTTTTGGAAAAGGCTTATGGAAAAGGCACAACGACGGCTGTGTGCGCCTTGCTCATGTACTTTTCAATGGTAATTAATGAAAGTTTGGTTGCGAGAACCTTTGCCACTTACACTTTGCAAATATTCGATGCAGCTTCTGTCGATTGGCTTGTGCCTGTGTTGGGTGCTGCATTACTGCTTTTTGCGTTTATCATCAATATCTTAGGCAATCGGCTTATTCAAACATTCTCGTTTGTGATGGGTTTCATCAAAATTGGTGGCCTGGCATTGCTCGCTATTGGTGGGCTTTGGGTGTCAGGTTTTAATTTCGAAAGCATTTCGGTTAAGCCGAAGGATACGACCATCAGCGGGTTTTTAGGGGCAATTGCCTTGGGTATCCTGGCTTATAAGGGGTTTACCACCATTACCAACAGCGGTGGTGAAATTAAAGAACCGCACAAAAATATTGGGCGAGCCATAATTCTGTCGATCTCAATTTGTTTGGTTGTGTATATGCTGGTCGCCTTCGCGGTGGGCGGAAACCTGAGCATCAATGAAATTGTACAGGCGAAGGATTATGTATTAGCCGAAGCGGCACGCCCGGCCTTTGGCCAGTACGGCGTGTGGATTACTGTGGGATTCGCCATAGTCGCAACGGTTTCCGGTGTGATTGCCAGTGTGTTCGCAGTCTCGCGAATGCTTGCCATGCTGACCGACATGAAACTTGTTCCGCACTCGCATTTCGGTATGCCTGGCAGCATCCAGCAACACACTCTGGTGTATACCATCGTAGTGGCGATGTTTTTAACAATATTTTTTGACTTAAGTCGAATCGCGTCTCTGGGAGCTATTTTTTATATCGTTATGGATATCGCCATACATTGGGGCGTTTTGAAAAATTTGAGAAAGGACGTTAAGGCAAGCCCCACGATACTTACCTTGGCAATTGGATTGGATGTGTTGGTGCTAATTGCATTTATTTGGGTAAAAATTCAGACCGACATGCTGGTGATTTGGGCATCACTCATTGGATTTATAGGTATTTTCCTAGGAGAGTATTTTTTCCTCAAGCACTATCGAACACAGGATAAATAATGATACTTGCAAGCTTTTTGAGTTTAGCGCTGATTTTAATAACGGTCGTCATCCACTATCAAGGTTTGTGCTGGTTATCCTGCTTTTATCGGTCTCGGAAAAGCCATGCCAACATCCGCTTACCAATGATTATGTTTGGTATGACTTGCCTTCATTTGATTGAGATTTTGCTATACGCAGGCGTGTTCTTTCTTCTGCATCATTACTCAACAAACGGTGGCTTTACCGAAGCCTTTGAAGCAACCGTGTGGAACTATGTGTATTTTTCAGGCGTTAATTACACGACACTCGGGATGAGCGAATTTTATCCGACGGGCCACTTTAAAGTGTTGGCTTTTACGGAGGCGCTTAACGGGTTCATGATGCTCACGTGGTCCGCTACTTTTTTTTACTCCCTTGCTGGACAGTTCTTTCAGAATCCAGATTCTCAATAAATTACTCGCCACTTCGCCGTTAAAGCGCAATGCATCGAATGATGAGTGAGGTGCCAACATTACAAGCTTGTAATGTTGGCGTCATCTCTATGACAGTTACCATTCTTTAAGCTTGTGGAGTGAATCTCTGAATCTCTAGTTACCCGACAAGTTGCTAGACCATGGAATTGATCCAAGTCAAAGCCGAATGCAAAAGAACGCATAACTGAGGTGGTACGGTTGACCTGTGTCAAGGACACACCTTTAGACTGTTTTACAGTTGATCCTGAGTTTAAAACTTGGGATTACATTGGTCATACGGGTGTTTTATGCGGGTTAAAGAGTTAGCAAACCATCTTTCTGTCAGCGCTGAGACTGTAAGGTTCTATACACGCCAAGGGTTTCTTTCGCCAACCAAAAATCCGGTCAATGGGTACAAAGAATATGGGCTAAAAGACCAAAGCCGGTTGCGATTTATTTTAAGCGCCAGGGCCTTGGGGTTTACCGTGAAAGACATCGCCGAGATTCTCTCTGTCGCGGAGCAAAAACGCACACCTTGCCCAATGGTACGAATGATGATTGAAAAGCGTTTGCTCGAAACAGAAGCTCAATATCAGGAGACCGTTAAGCTCCGACAGCGCATGCGAGAAGCCGTTAAGACCTGGAGCGGCTTGCCCGATGCCGAACCCACCGGGGACATGATCTGTCACCTAATCGAAAGCTTTAGCCATTCCCAAGAAGGAGTCCACCATGAGTAATCACTCAAACAACCATGCCTGTTGCGGTGGCCACACCCCATCGAATACCGAACACCACAATCACGAAGTTGATACCAAGCAGACGCAAAAGTTTTATGTCTGCCCAATGCACCCTGAGGTTCGCTCTCCAAAGCCAGGCGATTGCCCAAAGTGCGGCATGCACCTGGTTATTGAAGAGCAAAGCCCCGAAGGAGCTCTGCCAGTAAAAACAACGGGAGAGCATGGCCAGCATGATTGCTGCTCAAGCAAAAGCGGAGGGCACCACACTGGCCATCACTCTCAAAATACAAATCAGTCATTGAGTCAATACAACGACGTGCCATCCGGCCATAAGGGCGCGGTTTACACCTGTCCGATGCACCCTGAGGTAAGGCAGACAAAACCGGGGGTATGCCCACTTTGTGGTATGGGGCTTGAACTGGAATCCGCAGCAATGGCGGCGGATGAACCCAATCCAGAACTCGTGGATTTTACACGGCGCTTTTGGGTGGGTGCGGTGCTCACACTCCCGGTGCTGATACTCACCATGTCGCCCTTGGTTGGCCTACCTCAATTACGCGAGATGCTCGGTGAACACACGGCCATGTGGGCGGAGTTCATTTTAAGCACGCCCGTTATTCTGTGGTCTGGATGGCCGTTCTATGTGCGCGCGGTTAATTCTTTCCGCACACTCAATCTCAATATGTTTTCGTTGATAGGGATGGGGGTTGCGGCGGCCTATATATTTTCCATTTTCGCGGTGCTTTTACCCGGGATTTTCCCTGAAGGTTTCAGGAACCCCGAAACCGGTGTGGTAGGCGTGTATTTTGAAGCAGCGGCCGTCATCGTCACCCTTGTACTTCTGGGTCAAGTGATGGAACTGCGAGCGCGAGAAGGTACTGGCAAGGCTATTCGCGCGTTATTGGATCTCGCAGCGAAAACCGCAAGAGTTATTCGCACGGATGGCTCGGAAGAAGAGATTCCGCTGGAAGATGTGCAGGTCGGTGATCGCATTCGGGTACGGCCTGGAGACAAGGTGCCCGTGGATGGTGTTGTGGTGGAAGGACGGTCTTCTATCGATGAGAGCATGATTTCTGGCGAGCCAGTGCCCGTTGAGAAAACCGAAGGCGATAATTTGACTGGCGCAACCATCAACGGTACGGGCAGCTTGATTATGGAAGCTACTCGAGTCGGCTCCGACACCATGTTGGCGCAAATCGTCGAGATGGTAGCTGCCGCCCAACGCTCTCGAGCACCCATTCAAAAATGGGCCGATATGGTCGCGGGGAAATTCGTTCCTGCTGTCATCGGCGTTGCCATTCTTTCATTTATAGCTTGGGCCATTTGGGGTCCAGCTCCAGCCTATGCCTATGCCCTGGTTTCAGCGGTTGCGGTATTGATTATTGCCTGTCCCTGTGCCTTAGGTCTAGCCACGCCCATGTCGATAATGACTGCCACCGGGCGGGGCGCTCAGGTCGGTGTGTTGATTAAAAACGCCGAAGCCCTGGAGCGCTTTGAAAAGGTCGATACCTTAATTGTCGATAAAACCGGCACTTTGACTGAGGGTAAACCCAAGTTGGTGGCTGTGTTGCCAGAAGCAGGGCACGAAGAAAACGAAGTGCTCAGCTTAGCGGCTTCGCTTGAGCGTGGCTCAGAACATCCTTTGGCTGAGGCAATCGTACGAGGCGCAGAAGAACGCGGTATTACTTTGCAAGAAGCCGAAGATTTCGAGGCGGTTACTGGTAAAGGTGTGAAGGGCACCGTAAAGGGGCAGTCGGTTGCCTTGGGTAACCTCGCGCTGATCCGCGACTTGGGTCTCGAAGCTGAAGCCTTGACGCAAAAAGCCAATACACGGCGAGATCAAGGTGAAACGGTGATGTTTATTGTGCTGGATGGCGAAGTTGCGGGCCTGGTCAGCGTTGCTGACCCGGTTAAAGAAACGACGCCTGCAGCACTCAAAGCACTCCATAAATTGGGCTTTAGAATCATCATGGCCACTGGCGACAATCAACGCACCGCGCAGGCTGTCGCGGCAAAACTGGGAATCGATGAAATTAGAGCGGATGTGTTGCCGGAAGACAAAGCGCGCATTATTAAAGAATTACAGCAACAGGGCCGCAAAGTGGCCATGGCCGGTGATGGGGTGAACGATGCCCCGGCCCTTGCCCAAGCGGACGTGGGCATTGCCATGGGTACAGGTGCGGATGTCGCCATCGAAAGCGCCGGTTTTACGCTCGTCAAAGGCAACCTAGATGGCATTGTCCGCGCGCGTCGCTTATCTCATGCCACCATGAAAAACATTCGTCAAAACCTATTTTTTGCCTTGATCTACAACAGCGCGGGCGTACCGGTTGCCGCAGGTTTGCTGTTTCCATTTTTCGGCATTTTGATTAACCCCATGTTCGCTGCTTTTGCGATGAGCGCATCATCCATTTCCGTTGTTGTGAACGCACTGCGGTTACGAAAAGCGCGAATTGAATAGCGAAATCTTTAAATAATGCAATACCTTGTTCCACCTGGAGGAACACTATGAGTAATCAAAATCAATCGTTTTGGCTAACTCCCAAGGGCTTTACTGCAATGGGTTTAATCGCGTCCGTGACTTATTTTTTGCTGATGGAGCATCGTCAACATGTTGTTGAGTTTTTGCCTTACCTGATTTTACTGCTCTGCCCATTGATGCATGTATTTATGCATGGTGGTCACGGACACGGCGGTGATCATCACAACCACGATGATAAACCGGAAAGCGAATCTGAGGCTTACAAGCGTGGACTTGAAGAAGGCCGCAAACAATCCAATCATCACTCGCATTAAGGAGTTACCAACATGCACGGCGAATCCGCATACGGGTTATGGACACTGGTCATCCTTAACTCTGTGATTTTTATTTTCTTTGCTTTCAGCTTTGTTAAGCCTAAAACAAAAACCGACTGGCGAAGCCTTACCGCCTTTTCGGCCTTTATAGTTGCGTTGTTCACGGAGATGTACGGTTTCCCTTTGACGATATATTTCCTCTCGGGTTGGCTGGCTGAAAAAAACCCTGGCGTCGATTTTCTTGCTCACGAGAACGGTCATTTACTCCATACGTTATTCGGATTTGAAGGAAATGCTCATTTTGACCCTCTGCATATTTTGAGTAATGTCCTAATCGTATTAGGTTTTATATTGCTGTCCTCGGCTTGGTCTGTTCTTCACAAAGCACAACAAACACGATCACTGGCCACTGAGGGTTGGTACGCTCGATGCCGGCACCCACAGTACGTCGCCTTTATCATGATTATGTTCGGTTTTCTATTGCAGTGGCCGACCATTCCTACCGTTGTTATGTTCCCGATTCTCGTATGGGTGTACGTCCGTTTAGCAAAGCGAGAAGAGCAAATAGCTTTAAATGAATTTGGCGAGGAATATCGTCGATATATGCACAATACGCCAGCGTGGATTCCCAATTTTTCAAAAACCACAACAGCCCACTGAGGAAATCAAAATGAAAAGATATTTAGCACTTCCACTGATCGCTGTATTCATGTCAACCGCTGCTTTCGCTGCTGATACCCATGATCATAAAAATTCAGACATGTCAAAAGGCGGAATGATGATGGGGATGATGAGTCATGAGCAAATGATGGCGATGCACGACCATATGGAAAAAATGCAGTCGTTAATGAAAAACATAAAGTCAGAAAAAGACCCGAAAAAGCGTCATGCATTATTGGAAGAGCATATGCAAGCAATGCAGGATGGTATGCATATGATGAATGGAAACATGGGCATGAGTGATGCCAAAGAAAAAATGAAAAATATGGATACCATGCAACGCATGGACATGATGGAAGAACGTATGGGGATGATGCAGATGATGATGGGTCAGATGATGGAGCACAACATGGCAGAGAAAAAAGGCACCGACCACAAACATAAAAAATAATCGGCTTATTAATACTCCTACCATCACGAATACCATAGGCGAACTACTGCAATGAAAATAGAAACCTTAAGAGACTTACTGCACTGGTCCCAAGATCTACATCGTTATCTTGGTCAGTGCTTGGACCACTGCGCAGATAAAAATACCAGTGAAAGAGCAAGGCTGGTGCTCGCATATCTGGCTGACCACGAAAAACTTCTTTTACAGGTCATCGAAGGCTTTGAGGGGCTAAGTGCAAGTCAAGCGCTGAATACCTGGTGTATAGAATATCTAGACAAGAGACCCATCGATCCTCATCGACATTGCAGTGCGCCTTTTGCGGAGTTGGACTCAGAACAAATAGTCCAACAGGTAGTTGGCATGCACGGAGAAATCATTGATTTATATCGACATCTAGCCGCACGTGTCGATACGACTGCCGCGCAAAACTTAGTCGGCACGCTTCTTTCCATTGAAGAGCACGAATTGAAGAGGCTCGTCCAAACAACCAATCGATTTAATGATATGTGAGGTCGCTATGAGTGAAAAAGAACATCGCCTGGGTGTTTCCGAGGCAACATTGGTGGTTAGACATTTAAAACTCGTCGACATGTCAGAAGAGGTCATGACCAAAGTCGTGAAAGAAATCGATGAAATTTACGGCCTGGATTCAGTGAGTTATGACAAGGCCTCTCACACGCTGCATATCGCTTATGACGCATCCAGAATCTGTATAGACTGTATTGAAAAAGTGTTGCAGGAAAACGCAGTAGAAGTGAGCCATGATTGGTGGACCTATTTTAAAGAGGGCTATTATCGTTTTGTCGACCAAAATGTTAAGGACAATGCGAGCACCGAACCGTGGAGTTGTCACGGAAGTTTTACCGGATCCAATAAAAAGAAATAATTATGCAGAATATATTCTCAGACAACCAGGAATCTAATCCATGCCCAGTGTGTCAGATGACTGAAGTAAAACAGAATTTATGGCGATCTTATCGCGGATTACAATTTTGGTTTTGTTCACAGCAATGCCTGGACCGATTCATTTCACATCCAGGTTTGTATGTTGGTAGCCCCAAAACGGGTTTGCCTGAAAAGAAAAGGGGCAGGGTCGAGCATAAATCCCATCGTATTGTGTTTTCAAAATCACTGTCCGACGACGAAGCGGAAAAATTGATGGCTGATCTTCCGAAAATGATGGGCATTAAATCCCTAAACGTCTCGGCCACGGAATTGTTGGTGATGTATGACCTTATGGAGGTGTCACTCGAAGATATTGAAAGCCAGATTTCTTTGAGTTTAGGTGGCTTTGATAGCTCTCTGATTGACCGCGTGAAACGAAGCTGGATTCATTACACCGAAGAGTGTGAGCTGGATAATCTAGCGCACCCATCAACGACACGTGGGTGCCATTGATAGGATACGATAAGGGGGCGAAGACCAAAACCTAAAGTTTGCCTTCAAAATTAGGAACCGGTCGCTTAAGTGCTTCTGATTCCGTTGTTGCCTTACCATTTTTGGCAATATCTTTAAGAAGCCAGTCCATCTCCTTAATTTCTTTGCGTTGCGCCTGAATGATGCCATCAGCCAATTCTCGCACACGAAGGTCGGTAATCTCCGATCGTTCACTTGTGAGGATAGCAATGGAGTGGTGTGGGATCATCGATCTCATATAAGACGAATCTTGTACCGTTGTTTGCGATCTCACTAGAAAAAGAGCAGCAATAAATACCACTGCGCTGCCCACGTAAATCCCAACATTAAGACTTTTCTTTTTGTGCATGGGCAACATAAAGCTCAGCATAATCACAGCCATCGCGGCACCCATCATCAATGCCATATATGTGCGAGTCTCGCTGTAAAATACGTGACTTACCTCGTAGGTGCTGAGGTATTTTAAACAAAACATAACGACGACCGAAGTGGTAATCATTAGTCCAAATCTAACGTAATGTGACATAGTAGTCTCCTAAATTGAAAAACGGATTTTTGAAGAAATTATTTCGGTTACTTAATCAACATCCAGGTACCCATCGCAATCATCATTAGATTTTCAGTTAATGATATGAACCCCAGGGGAACGTTACTGTTTCCGCCCACACAAGCACATTTCAGCTCTCTCTTGTCGATGTAAACAGCTTTAAAGACAGAAATAGCGCCAATCGTCCCGATAAATAATGCGGGTGGAGCAAATAGCCATGACGCCATTCCGGTCAACATTCCAATACCTGCGAAAGCTTCTAATAGCGCATAAAGATAGGCATAGGGCACATACTGCATCGCTAATAAATCGTAAGTAATAAACTGCAGAGAGAAGGCATTTAAATCACGAAGTTTTTGAATGGCCAATGCACACATGCTGAGTGCAATGAATGTCTCTAACAGGTATAGTACGTTAACGCCTTGAAATCGGCTCCAAGTTAACGCAGCTGCCATTAAAATTGTAATGCTGAAAATGGCAATCACTGGTGTATAAGTTGTCTCCTTGCTTTCGTCTTTCGACTTGCCAAAGAATTTTTTAAGGTCGTCATATCCGCCAATTCGTTTGCCGTCAATAAAAGTTTGCGGTGTTGTATTCACATCGTGCTCTTGTTTGAAATTATCGGTTTCTTTGCGCGACGTGAGGAGGTTATCATCGACTTCGTAACCTTCACGCTTGAGCAAGTCTCGCGATTTAAGGCCGTAAGGACAAATGTGTTTATCAGTATGCATTCTGTAGAGCGTGGCGGCTTTGCTCAAAATTGCCTCCTGTATGTTTTTGAATAATTCTAACGCTTTTAAAAAATCAAACGCAAAACATATGCCAATTACAAATCGGAAAAAATGATAGTGAATTAAAGGGATTTTCGGCAATGTAAGCGATTATTTTGAAATAATTACAACTGCAAATGTTAAATTGACTTCATTCGCCAATTATTTTTATGATGATTTACATTCAATGTTTGTGCGTATCGTCAGCGTCGTCTCTCGCGGTCAATATTTGATATTGCGCTTTTGATAAGCTTGGAAGCTTCTGTAAAAAGGCCACCATATTCCAGATTCGTTCATCGCTGTGCGTAGGTCCCCACGCTGGCATGCCAGACGCTTTTATGCCGTGTTTAATGATCCAGAATTGTCTCTTGATGGCATCGTCTCCTGAAGAATCGTCATGACTGTGCTTATGCCCGTCGGCAGAGATGCTCAAATTTGGAGGAGAGGGGTACAAGCCGATGGTAAAATCACTTTCTATTTTACCCGGCTTCAAGTGACATCCTGTGCACATGTCATTGTAATCGGCTCCACCAGCTAATAGTCGGTCAGAGGATTCCAGGTCTGTTGGGATTTCAACATCCTTTGCATCACGAGCGATGGATTTTTCACGCAGTGTTTCTAACAACCAATAAGTAATGGGAGAATGTTGTGTATCTGCGCCAATTGGATAAAGCCCCGAATAAATAAACAGCCCTCCTGCAAGGAGGGCTGTAATCACAATGAGCAGGAAACTCTTAAAAAATGCTGAAATTGATAACATGGCACCCTCTTAATTAATGTTGATGTTCGGCATGTTCGTCCTCGCTTTCATTGTCGTCGTGTGAATGCTCTAAATCGGATTCGTTTTTGTCTTTGCCATGATGCATATCTTTCATACATTTCTTCATCATGGCTTGCATGACCGGGTCGTTCATATCCATTTTGCTGTGGTCCATATCTTTCATCGCGGAACAATCCGGTTTTTCGGCGTCCTTCATATGTTCTTTCGGGTCATGCGCTTGAGCATTCATAGCAGTCGCAACAATAGTTAAAGCCAGTAGTGGTGCGAAGGGTTTCATTTTCATAAAAGTTTCCTCTAAATCATGTTGTTTAATTTGTTAAGACTTCAACAGTAACTAAAACCAAAACTTCAAACCCGCCAGTACTTGGGAACTGGATTTATTTTTTCCAGCGGCTTGCAGGTAATCGGCGGTATCGCCAAAAGATCTTGACCATTCCAAACCGATATAGGGTGCAAATTGACGGCTGAATTCGTAACGAAGGCGCAAGCTTGCTGACATGTTCGTTAAGCCCGAGCCAAGCCCATTTTCAGGGTCGTCTTTACCAAACAGGTTTATTTCCATTCTGGGCTGCAGTATCAGTCGTTGAGTGAACAAGAGTTCGTATTCCGCTTCCGCAGACAAGGCTGTTCGCCCGTCATCACCGAGATAAGCCGTGACATCAAGTTCAAACCAATAGGGAGACAGCCCTTGAAAGCCTAGCGCGAGCCACTGGCGGTCTTCACCTTCGTCATAGGTATCAATCCGCGCGCCCAGTTGAGTATCAAAATACGCATTAAAGGCTCGGCTCCACAGTACATCAGTAGAACTCTCCTCAAGGGTGCCTTCCACAATGTCCCCCTCGGTTTTTACAACCAAGCGGTTATAGGTGGTCCCATACCATGCCTGCAAATCAAATACAGTACTTTCGTATTTTTCCTGGTACTCCAGGCGATCACTGATGATTGCCCAAAAGCGATGCTCATCGGCCAGTTTCAATTGTCTGGGCCCGGGCAGTGCATAGGGCCCTTCGGTTAAGGTAAAGCCATCCGAATAAGCGTGGGGATCGCGGGCATTATCAGGTGCTTTACCACCTTGAGCTTGCCCCATCTCGTGGGCTCCTGGATCGTGATTGCTGTGATCCATCTCTGCGTAAGCCCCACTTGCTAATACGCAAGCCAGAGAGATTTGGCATAGTTTGGTTACGGGATTTATGTTCATGACACCACTACCTCGCGGAACATGCCCGCATCCATATGGAACAAGAGGTGACAGTGCCAGGCCCAACGCCCCAAATCGTGTGGCGTTGTGAGAAAACTGATGCGCTGAGCGGGTTGTACGGGAATGGTGTGGCGCCGAACACGAAGCTCACCTTGATCCGTTTCCAACTCACTCCACATGCCATGCAAATGCATCGGATGGGTCATCATGGTGTCGTTTTGCAAGATAATACGAACACGTTGCCCGTGTTTGAGCGAAACGGGCGTACTGCGGCCGAACTCCAGTCCATCAAAAGACCAGCTGTAGCGCTCCATATTGCCGGTGAGGTGCAGCTCCAATTCTTTTTCGGGTACACGGTGATCCTCAAACACACCATCGAGAGATTGTAGATCGGCAAGCGTGAGTACCTTGTGACCCACAGGGCGCAAACCTTTTTCTGCCAAGTTACGAAGCCCGATACCCGGGTCGTCGAGGTTAGTGCGTGGCGTATCCACCCGCGCATCGACAGAAGGGCCATATTCTGTTCGAGCATGATTGACGCTGGTAGACGGCTTTGCCAGCGGATTTTGGGAACCCTGTTGCATACCGTGCATGCTGTGATCCATGGCCATACCGCCGTGCATCTGTGAGTGGTCCATTTGCGAATGATCCATCTTCGAGTGATCCATTTTTTCCATATTCATATTGCTATGGTCCATTCCCTCCATAGAGGCATCGTGGCCCATCCCTTCATGGTTCATCGCCCCCATCATGTCTTGCATGGTCAGCCACTCCACTGGGTCCAGGGTCGGCACGGGTGCGGACAGACCTTGCCGTGTAGCCAGGGTCCCTCGGGCATAACCGGTGCGATCCATGCTCTGTGCAAAAATTGTGTAGGCTTCATCATCAGGTCTTACCAGAACATCGTAGGTTTCACCGGGACCGAAGCGAAACTCATCCACGGAAACGGGCTCCACGTCCTGACCGTCTGCCTGCACAACGGTCAGTTTCAAACCGGGGATACGAACATCGTAAAAGGAATTGCTGGCGGCATTGATGAATCGAAGGCGCAGGCGCTCTCCCTTCTTAAATACGCCTGTCCAGTTCCCCGCAGGAGCCGTACCATTCATGAGGTAGGTGAGGGTAGCGGTAGATAAATCCGCCAGATCGGTGGGGTTCATGCGCATCTGGTTCCACATCTGGCGCTTGCTCAACGCCGCTTTTAATCCCTTGTCAGACACGTCGCGAGTGAAGTCAAAAAAGGTCGGCTGGTTGAAGTTGTAAGTATCCCCTTGAACTTTCAGTTTACTGAATACCTGCATCGGATCTTCATCGGTCCAATCAGAGAGTTGTACGACAAAGTCCTGATCGGCCTCGTGTCTTTCGCCTGAACGAGGCTCGATGATGAGCGCACCGTACATCCCAGTCATTTCCTGAAAGCCTGAATGACTGTGATACCAGTAGGTGCCACTTTGACGGAGTTTAAATCGGTAAACAAAGGTTTCCCCCGGCGCAATCCCCTTAAAGCTGATACCCGGAACACCGTCCATTTCGAAGGGTAATAAAATGCCGTGCCAGTGAATGGACGTCGGGACACTTAGCCGGTTTGTGACGCGTATCGTCACGTCATCGCCTTCGCGCAAACGCAGTGTGGGTGCGGGAATGGAGCCGTTAATGGTCGTCGCCATACGGGTTACACCGGTAAAATTCACCAGCGATTGGCCTATTTCCAGATTGATATCGGTGCCGCTGAGCACAGGGGCTGAACCCAGAGCAGTTTGAACTGATTCGCGTGCCAGCAACGCAGCAGGGGTGGTTGCCAGAACTCCGCCAACCGCGAGGCCTTGAACAAAACGCCGACGACTCAAGGAGCCGACGAGGGGGCTAAATGGGCGATTCATAGTGTCGTTTTCCAAAAAATGTCATTGTTCCAAAAGCACGTTTTTAAGGTCTGGAGCGGAGATTACAGTCAGGAGTCTGTCATGGGCATGACCTGAAAATGACAAAGTTGTAATCTTTAGGTCATCTTTCTGTGGGGAAAGACAGGCTATTGTTTCAATAAGATGAATGTGTAGAGACGAGGACGGTGCCATGCGGTTACTAGTAGTCGAAGACGAAGTCAAAACCGGGGATTATTTGCAGCAAGGCCTGAGCGAAGCCGGCTTTATGGTGACGCTCGCTCGGAACGGTCTCGATGGCCATCACCTGGCGATGACGGAGACCTTTGATTTGTTGATTCTCGATGTGATGCTGCCCGATGTGGGCGGCTGGCGCATTGTTCAGTCCATAAGAGAATCGGGATGCCAGGCGCCCGTATTATTTCTCACCGCGCGCGACAGTGTTGATGATCGTGTTAAAGGATTAGAACTTGGCGCTGATGACTACCTGGTTAAGCCCTTCGCGTTTGCCGAATTGCTGGCTCGGGTACGCACCTTGTTGCGTAGAAGTACGGCGCCGGTACTCGCCGATCAGATCACAGTAGCGGATTTGATCCTCGATCTGCCAAAGCATCGTGCCCTTCGTGGTGGGCGCAAAATCAATCTCAGTCATAAGGAATTTTGTTTGCTGGAACTGCTTGCTCGGCGCCAGGGTGAAGTGCTGCCACGCTCGTTGATTGCTTCCCAGGTGTGGGATATGAATTTTGACTCCGATACCAATGTGATTGATGTCGCCATCCGTCGTTTAAGAAGCAAAATTGATGAAGGCTTTGAGCCCAAGCTGATCCATACCGTTCGTGGCATGGGCTACAAACTCGATGTTGAGGACGAATAGGATGGCGTTTGGATTTCGCCTGGCGCGACCTTTATCACTCAACAATCGTGTGATGCTGTTTGTCGCACTTGCCATTAGTCTCAGCCTTGTTGTAATCGGCCATCTCGTTCAGAAGTCAGTCGAACAGCATTTTGCAGAACAAGACGCTGACGAATTGGTTGTCATCAGCCGTGCCGTGGCAGAAGCACTAAAAAAGACAACACGTTCAGGTCGTTCGGCCGACGAAACACTTCCTCATGCTGTTTCCGGTCATCACGGTGTGTATTATCAGGTTTGGGACGAATCTGGTGCGCTGGTTTACGGCCCACATGAAGTAGTTTTTCCTCCCCGAGCTAGATTCAATGCCCCGGTGTACACTATCCGCGCCGACAATCTTGTGAGTTGGCATATTGATGATAAATCCTATCGAGGCGCGATGACACAAGTGCAAATTGACGGCCGAAACTATCTCGTCACTGCGGCCATCAATATGGACTTCCATATGCGCTTTCTCGAACATTTCAGCCGCAATTTATGGTTGATCATGGCGCTGGCTGGTGGGCTTACTTTACTCGCAGCCTGGTACGGTGTGCATCAAGGGCATGCGCCACTACGGGCACTCAGTGAATCCATACGATCTGTTCAAGCCGACCAATTGGATATGCGACTGAATGAAAAAGCTGTTCCCATGGAATTGCACCCTCTGGTGGAGTCCTTTAACCAGATGATCAGCCGCCTTGACGACAGCTTCACGCGCCTGTCCCACTTTTCTGCGGACATCGCCCATGAGTTGCGAACACCTCTTACGAACCTCGCAACGCAAACCCAGGTCGGTTTGGGGCAAGCGAGAACACTTGAAGAGTATCGGGAATTGCTCTACTCCAATTTGGAAGAGCAAGAAAGATTGACCAAAATGGTAAATGACATGCTGTGGCTCGCGCAGAGTGAGAACGGCCTACTTAAACCCAATTGGGAATTACTGGATTTGAGGCAAGAAGTTGAAGCCACCTTCGAATTTTTCGAAGCCTTGGCGGAGGATAAAAAAATTACATTGGCTGTAGGGGGAGATCGCGTCAACGCGATGGCCGATCGTTCGATGCTGCGCCGAGTGATTTCTAACCTTTTGTCTAATGCGCTTCGTTATACACCAGAGAACGAAACAATCAATGTCACTGTTGAGGGGGTTGGCAATCAGGCCCAAATAACAATTGAAAACCCGGGGCAGGGGATTTCTGCAGTGCATCTACCGAAACTCTTTGATCGCTTCTATCGGGGGTCCTGTGGAAGAACCGACAAATTTGACAAGTTTGCATAAACGACCAATTTATCATCAATTCTGAGGCCCATCGTCACGCCAAAAATGCTGTTTCACATGATCCTCCAATATCCTTGCCATCGCGTCTACATCAATTTTCCCGCTGCTTTTCTTGAAGTTATACCGACCTGTAAATAACGTATGTGTCCAGGCAATCGGTGAAATCCGGATAAATTCATCGATGACCGCTTGAGGCGCGCCGTTGGCCAGCATCCTTTGGTACACGGCATTCAAGATCATGCTGTTGTAGGCCACGATACAGTTGGCGATTAACCTGGCAGCATGGGCACTGACCCGGTTTTCGACGATTCTTTTGCCTTGAAAGATGCCGTTATAAGTCTTCCGGATATTGCTCTGAAGCTGATGGTAGGCCTCTGTGCGATTACGGGCGCTTCGGATTGCTTTCCTGAGCTCCATATCGTCAATCAGATTGAGAACATGGATACTCTTGAAGATGGTATTATATTCAAACAGCGCGGCTTTGAGCCTGGCATAACGGGCATGTGAGTTGAGCTTACGGATGATATTGCTCTGGGTGTTCTCCTGCATGATGAGTGAAAGTAATACCCGCATGACACCTCGACGTTGTGAGCGGATACGATCAACATTGATCACGCCCTTGGGTTTGAGGATTCCGGTGTCATAGTCTAACGGTTCAGCGGTATAGATATCGTCAGCAGCGTCTCGCACATTTTTGATGCTGGGGACATAATCCACGTCGATGGAATCCAGCGTGACAAAATTCAGCTTGTTCAATGAATGGTTATCACCGGTCACCATGTGGATATCAATATCGGTTTTGTTGTTGTAGATCATATCGTACAGCGAATGTCCTTCGTACTCGTTCAGGCCGATATTTTTCGCATTAACTGCCACATAGTTGGCGAGCAGCGTGTAGAGTGAGATACCACGGCCTTTGCCAAGGTGCTTCCTGGAGTAACGGGATTGAATTGTACTGTCTGTGGTCGCAAATTTTTGTCCATCCGCATCCGCTAGTACTTTCTCATCCATCAAATTCCACTGATTAAATATGGGAAGCGAATGAATGTGGTTACTGACAATTTCATTGGCGGCGCATAGCGTATCCACCCGCACGAAATCCTCCCGCATTGCACGTAACTGGCTGATTTCCAGGTCAGACATATCAGCCATTTTCAATGTACCGAACCCAAACGCCTCTGATAACAAGCAGGCGTTGATCGCCAGAGGCAGCGGTTTTTTCCGCTTGGTGTAGCGATCTTTCATGTGGGTAAATGCGCTCCACATTCCAATCCGATCGCCGATGAACATGACAATACTGGCAATGTCCACCTTGGGCAGGTTTTTAAAGAACGCATCATCCAGCTTTTCAACACTGTCATAGAGCAAACTCCAGTGTTGTTGTCCGGTCTTGGTTTCTCGAACACTGAATCCATGATTATTATTCTCACGGATATTGTGAGTCGTTCGCTCCCAGGCGTTGTTCAGCTCCTGAAGCGCCTCCTCAAGTCGCTGATCACAGTAGATGGGTATCTTGGGATAACCAAACTCCGCCGCGATCTTCTCAACATCGTCTACCAGTGCGTCGTCCACCAGATCGGTATCGATATCACAGTAAGAGACACTGTCTGCATATTCCGGCGAACTTGATCAGTCATTCTGGAAGTATTTGATCACCTCAACCACGTAATGCATTGGGTCGGATATTAGCAACCTTAC